>JYMV01031783.1_pt1 | contig 18468 bp, 17 predicted proteins | sample 338911 | NCBI WGS metagenome assembly JYMV01 (sample SAMN03354496, study PRJNA234377) | hydrothermal vent metagenome | biome: Deep sea; feature: Hydrothermal plumes at the Eastern Lau Spreading Center, Western Pacific Ocean; material: Seawater | place: Tonga | collected 2009 | depth 2000 m m
GCGCAACAAAAAAGAAGAAGAAAATGAGCAAGGAGATTATAGGATAGATCTCTACGCCATCAATATTTTCAAGATTTCCTTTAATATATTTCAACATAACTATTGATTTGTATTGGTGGTTACTTCTTCTTTAGTTTTGATCTTTATATCGGTCCCCAATCGCTGTAAGTAGGCGATGAGAGCGACAACTTCACGATTTCTCATTTCGACAAAGTCCAACCCGTTTTCTTCTGCATACTTTTTGTCGGCCTCATACGCGGTCACAAAGTCCGGATCTGTATACAGATTCTGTTCTATTTGAGCACCTTGTTCTAGCATCCATTGTTGTGCGCGTTCAATTTCTTCGGAAGTATAGGGCACACCTAAGGAGACCATAGCTTCCATTTTAGCTTCCGTCATACTTTTATCTAACTCATCGGTAATAAGCCATTTATAAGACGGCATTATCGATCCAGATGACGTACTCTGAGGGTCGTAGAAGTGATTTAAATGCCAGTTATCACTGTATTTGCCTCCAACCCGGAACAGATCAGGGCCTGTGCGTTTACTACCCCATAAAAAGGGATGATCGTACACATACTCTCCCGATTTCGAATATTCACCATATCGTTCTACCTCACTTCTAAATGGTCGTACCATTTGTGAGTGACACGACACACAGCTTTCCCTAATGTAGATATCCCTTCCTTCCAATTCCAATGGAGTATATGGCTTCACGGTAGAAATAACAGGCACATAATCATCTACCATTAAGGAAGGTATGATTTGTACCATCCCACCAATTAAGATAGCGATGGTAGCATAAATCGTTAATTTTACCGGACGTCTTTCCAGCCAAGTGTGGTACCCTTCTTTGGCGGTACGTTTTTTAGTTACGCGTTGTAAGGGTGTCGCTTCAGCTAATTCATCACTTACCTTAGATCCTTGACGTACCGTTTTTACGATATTGTACAACATGATGAACGACCCTAGAATAAATAAGCTCCCGCCAATGGCACGCATCCAATACATTGGAATTATCTCATTAAGTGTTTCCATGAAATTTCCGTATGTAAGGGTCCCATCGGGGTTAAATTGTTTCCACATAGACGCCTGCACAAAGCCTGCAACATACATTGGCAACGCATACATAATAATACCTAGTGTCCCTACCCAAAAGTGGACATTGGCCAATTTAGTAGACCAGAGCTTGGTTTTGAATAGACGTGGCACTAGCCAATAGATCATACCAAAAGTTAAGAATCCATTCCAGCCTAATGCACCAACGTGTACGTGCGCAATAACCCAGTCGCTAAAGTGCGCAATTGCATTTACGTTTTTAAGAGACAACATTGGTCCTTCAAAAGTTGCCATACCATAACAAGTAATTGCAACCACCATAAACTTCAATACAGGATCGGTACGCACCTTATCCCACGCACCTCTTAGCGTAAGTAATCCGTTGATCATTCCTCCCCACGACGGCGCGATAAGCATAATCGAAAATGCGACACCAAGATTTTGTGCCCAATCGGGTAAAGCAGAATATAGCAAATGGTGTGGTCCTGCCCAGATATAAATAAAAATTAACGACCAAAAATGCACGATCGACAAGCGGTAAGAATATACCGGCCTGTTGGCTGCCTTAGGAACAAAATAATACATAAGCCCTAAGAAGGGTGTGGTGAGAAAGAATGCCACAGCATTATGACCGTACCACCACTGCACCAGCGCATCTTGTACTCCCGCATATACCGAATAGCTCTTAAGAGCACTTACAGGCAGTTCAATACTGTTTACGATATGTAAGACAGCAACAGTTACAAAGGTTCCCAGATAGAACCAAATAGCAACGTATAAATGACGCTGTCGTCTTTTAAGAATCGTCCCTATTAAGTTAGCGCCAAAGGCCACCCAAATAACGGCAATTGCAATATCGAATGGCCATTCTAATTCGGCGTATTCCTTAGAAGTGGTATAGCCTAATGGAAGCGTAATAGCAGCCCCTACAATAATGGCTTGCCACCCCCAAAAGTTAAGATTGCTCAACCAATCCTTCCACATTCTAGCTTTGAGCAATCGCTGCGTAGAGTAATATACCCCAGCGAATATAGCGTTACCTACAAAAGCAAAGATCACCGCATTGGTATGCAAGGGGCGCAATCGACCAAAACTTAGCCAAGAAATACCATCGGTAAGGTTTGGAAATAAAAACATAAAAGCGAGCAATAGGCCCACGCTCATTCCAATGATGCCCCAAAATATGGTGGCATTCACAAACTTTTTAACGATCTTATTGTCGTAGTAAAATTGTTCTGTTTGCATATTCTATTATTACTGGTTTAAATTTGAATCGGTTGTTGTGGACTGCTTTTTATTGCTTGAATCTTGTACTAATTCATCTTCAAAAAGCATCCTTACAGATGGTGTATAAGTATCATCGTATTGTCCTTTTTTAACCGAAAAGACAAATGCGACAAAAAATATTATGGCGACGATCACACTAACCGTGATCAATAAATAAATGATACTCATACCTACCTGAATTCTCAACAAAACTACTATGGGTCATTCGCCTAAAAGATGACTTTTGTCAGTTTTGATTTAATAATTACTTCTGTTTAAATGAATCCTTCAATTGCTCAACTTATAAGCAACCAAATAACGATACTTAGACGTACATATACAGTCCTACAAGCGCTAGCGATTGCTTTACATGCACTAGCTCATCGGTAACTTTAACCTTAGAATTTGTTCTAACTAATTGCTCCAATCGGTGCGTTCTTTGGGTTAGTTGTTCATACTTATTTCTAAAATAGTTGCGCATTAAAGAGCATTCGCAGCAAGTATGCTGCATAGATATTTCTTTAAGCTTGTGGGCTTCAATTGACAATCGTCCAGTTTCTTGCATCATCATATCTAAGTCTGATTTAGTGTTAATTTTTTTCCAATTATGTGTGTTATTACGGTGGTGAACACCACTATACTTATCGAGCTTAATGGCATTAAAATAGCTGCTACCACAGGGGCAAGGTTTCCCGTGACTGCAAACCCCAATCCAATCAAGTTGTAAAACAATGAAAACAGAAAGGCGTATTTAATGGTCTTGGTGCCCTTTCGAGCGAGGCTTAGAAAGGTAGGGATCGACCTAAAGCGACTGGCGTCAAGAATTCCATCGCAAGCCGGTGAAAATACGTTGACATTTTCGGAGACTGAAATCCCAACATTACTTTGCGCCAATGCGCCCGCATCATTAAGTCCATCGCCAACCATTAACACCTTTTTACCGCTAGCTTGTAACTGCTCGATATACCTCAGCTTATGGGAAGGTGATTGATTAAAAAACAGCTTCGTACCCGGTGGTGCTATATTGGTTAAGTGTGCTCGTTCGCCATCGTTATCACCCGATAGGATCACTATTTCGGCTGTAGATCGAAGATTATTGAATACCGCTTCAACACCGGAGCGATACTCGGTATAAAACAAATAACAACCGCGATAGCCTTTATCGGTACTAATATGAACCGCGGTTTTTTCCGAAGAAACAATACTCTTGGCCTCAGAAGTCACAAAATCCAACGAGCCAATTTTAATTTGCCTATTCTTTAGGGTTCCTGTCATCCCATATCCAACAGCTTCAGAAAAATCATCTAACGTTTCAATGTTGTTCTTGTCCAATAATGCATACAATGATCTACTTAATGGATGATTGGAAGCACGCAGTGTACTGGTTAGCAATAATTTTTCAGCATTCGTTAGCGCGATTCCCTCATAAGTGATCACATTTTTGGTATTTGTAGTGAGTGTGCCAGTTTTATCGAATACAACCGTATCTATGTGAGCCATTTGCTCGATTACCGAAGAATCCTTTATATACAGTTTGTGTTTACCAAATATGCGCAGCAGGTTGCCCAAAGTAAACGGTGCTGCCAAGGCAATAGCACACGGACAGGCTACTATAAGAACTGCAGTAAATACGGTAAGTGCCATTGAAGCATCCACAAATAGCCAATAAACAGTGGCTACTAAAGCGATGAGCAATAATGATACAGTAAATCGTTTGCTAATACCATCGGTTAGGTTTTCAAACGATGTTTGTTTGTTTTTGCTAAACACCTCATTAGACCATAGTTGGGTGAGGTAACTTTGTGCGACAGGTTTTAAGACCTCGACTTCTATTAGACCGGCCTGTTGCCGTCCACCTGCATAGAGTTTTTCTCCAGATTGCTTGACAATAGGCTCGGCCTCACCCGTAACAAAACTATAATCTATAAGTGCCGAACCTGACACTAGAATCCCATCGACAGGCAACAATTCACCGTTCCGAATAAGGATATGATCCCCTTTATTTATTTCTTGAACCTGAGTTTGTTCTTCTTTGTTGTCGCCAAATTCATTTCTTACTATTCTTGTAACTGCAATTGGAAAATACGACTTATAATCACGTTCGAACGATAAGAAAGCGTAGGTTTTCTGCTGAAAGAACTTTCCTAACAATAAAAAGAAGACCAGACCTGCTAAACTATCGAGAAAACCGGTGCCCAAGTCCATGATGATTTCAACAGCAGATCTTAGAAATAACACAGCCACTCCAATGGCAATTGGCACGTCGATATTAAGCATCTTAGAGCGAATTCCTTTATAGGCCGAAATAAAATAATCTTGTGCAGAGTAGCACACAACAGGTACCGCAAAAGCGAACATTAGCCAGCGAAACAAATGTTTAAAACGATCCAACCAAAATTCGTTTACTTCAAAATATTCCGGAAACGACAAGAACATAATGTTTCCAAATGCAAAACCGGCAACGCCTAACTTATACAATAAACTTCGGTCTGTTTCAGCGGTTTGCTTATTAGCATCATCTAAAGAAATATACGGTTCGTAGCCTATTCGGGCTAACAATTCTACCAGTTCACGTAAACAAATTTCTTGATTCGCATAAGTGATGCGTACTGTTTTCTTCGGAAAGTTTACTTGTGCTGATTTAACAGCCGGATTTAGCTTATTGATATTTTCTAATACCCAAATGCAAGAGCTACAATGAATAGTTGGTATTAGTAAGGAAACCACTTGGACTCCCTGTGCATCGAACTCTATAAGACTAGCTACAATCTGTTCATTTTCAAGAAAATCGAATTTTCCTTCGTTCGAAACAGGCGAGATGCCCGGCGTGCGTTCCATTTCATAATAGTAAGATAGGTCATTGTCGTTTAAAATATCGAAAACAGTCTTACAACCGTAACAACAAAACGATTTTTGTTGATGCTCCACCACTGTTGCAGTACATGGATCACCACAATGGAAACATGTGGACATACCTATCTAAATTTGCTCATTATACCTGAAGCAAAAGTAGTTGGCGGCATTAGGGTAAAAAATGACTTTTGTCAGTCTATTTATTATTTGTGATTCTGTTAATACAAATTATCTCTATAAATACTTAACTTAAAGGCAAAACAGCTCATGAAACTTTCTGGGATATCACTATTGTACATAACAACCTTTCTGCTAATTACCGTTGTTGTTTTTGTGTGGATGGACCTAGGCTTTAACTGAGTTTTCTACACCATATGTGCTGGGCAATTGGTATTAGTGGTTACTGTTATTCGAATATTAAAGGATGATTATACCACGACCAAGACCTTCAAAGATTTTTATGAAGATCATCCTGTTGGAAATATCAAAAATCAACAGTGAGAAAATTTGTCTTATAAATAATATTTACCTTTGCCTTCGGTATGAGCAAACACGAAAATAGTCGATGTGAAAATTGCATTATTCGACAAATGAACAGCTTCAAAGCGTTGAAGAAAGAGGAACTTAAGCAGATGTCGGATAGTAAAGAAACAAAGGTCATCAAAAAGGGAGAAGCTATCTTTAGTGAAGGGGAGCGTCTTAATGGCGTGTTTTGTGTGCGAAATGGCATAAGTAAACTTTCAAAGATGAGCGATAACGGTAGAGATCAGATAGTAAAAATCGCTACTAAGGGAGAGGTATTAGGGCAGCGTTCTGTAATTGCTTCAGAAGCCACCAATCTAAGCGCAACCGCACTTGAAGATATGGAGGTCTGTTTTATACCAAAAACACATATAGAAGAGAGCCTGCAAAATAACGCCACATTTACCAATGCAGTACTTAAGCATATGGCACAGGATCTGAAATTTGCCGATGATGTTATCGTAAATATGGCGCAAAAGAGCGTAAAACAACGATTAGCAGAAGTGTTGCTGTACTTAGACGAGCATTTTGGTCAAGACGAAGACGGCTTCTTGTATTTACAACTAAGTAGGGCAGATATCGCAGATGTTGTTGGAACCGCTACCGAGTTACTAATACGAACATTAACTACATTCAAAAAAGAAAAAATTGTCGATACCCGTGGAAAGCGGATTAAGTTGATCGACAAAAAAGCACTTTACAACATCGTTGAGGGTCTTTAGCTACTTTCACCAAACACAAAGTTTTAAAAACTCCTCACTTCAGCTTAGAATTGTAAGCCTCCAAATCGTTTAAATGCATCTTCAGAGAGTTGCTCTCTAAAGTCGGGATGCGCAATGTCTATAAGCGCTTTCGCACGTTGTTTTAAATTTTTCCCAAAGAGGTTGGCAACACCATATTCGGTCACAACATAGTGTACATGTGCTCTGGTCGTTGTTACTCCGGCACCTTGATTCAAGAATGGAGTAATCTTGGAAATCCCTTTTGCTGTAGTGGAAGTCATGGCAAAAATAGGCTTCCCTCCCTTAGATAAAGAAGCGCCACGTATAAAATCCATCTGACCTCCTACCCCGCTGTATTGTCGACCGCCAATAGTATCTGCACAAACTTGTCCTGTTAGGTCTATCTCAATAGCACTATTAATAGCGGTCACTTTGGGATTTCTTCGAATAATAGCTGTATCGTTGGTATATGCGGCCTCCTTAAAATGAACAATTGGATTATCATCTACAAAATCGTATAATTCTTGACTCCCAATAGCAAAACAGGTTACAATTTTTCCATGTTTTACAATTTTGTGCTCGCCAGTAATGACGCCTTTTTGGACCAAAGGTAGAATACCGTCTGAGAACATCTCGGTATGAATTCCCAATCCCTTATGGCCATCAAGATTGGCTAATACTGCATTCGGAATATTACCAATTCCCATTTGCAGTGTAGCTCCGTTATCTATCAAATTTGCGACGTTCTTTCCTATTTGTTTTTCTGTTTCTGAAAGTGGATTGGTTTCGGTCACCTTCATTTTTACATCGCAATGTACCGCTATATCGATCTTAGAACTGTGAATAATGCCATCGCCATGAGTCCTCGGTATATTGGGGTTCACTTGCGCAATGATGCGCTTAGCTTTTTCTACAGCCGGTAGGGTGATGTCCACCGAAGTCCCTAAAGAACAGTACCCATGGGCATCAGGCTCGGACACCTGAATAAAAGCCGCATCCAATGGAAGTATGTCTTGACGAAAAAGATGATGGATCTCGCTTAAAAAAATGGGCATATAATCTCCATTCGATCCATTAACCGAACTGCGAATATTACTACCCACAAAGAAACTGTTCACTTTAAACGCTTTATTATAAGGCGCTTGTGTATAACGAGCATTTCCTTCGGTATGGGCTTGACATATTTCTACCTGCTCCAATTCTTTATAACGTTCGCAAAGGGCATTTATTAAAAGTACGGGTGTCATTGCAGCACCTTGAAAAAAAATGCGGTCTCCAGATTGTATGTTTTGCACTGCCTCTTTAATATCTGTATATCTCATAGTTTGATTAAAATGTATTCGTGTTATAATTAATTTGTAAATCCCAATCGTATTCGTTTATTAGATGGTATTTGTATGTTTTTGTATAGGTTTCAAATTTTTCAGTAAAAACAAGAGAAGAAGGTCGTACAAGATATCCACCCCAAAATTTGGGTCGCTGAATTTCCTCTGCTGCATTAAATTTTTTCACAGTGTCTTCAAATTGAAACTCTAAAGCTTTTCTGGAAATAACTTCTCTACTTTGCCTCGAAGCCCATGCTCCTAGTTGACTCGCTCTTGGTCGTAATGCAAAATAAGCATCCGATACCGATTCATCTAATTTCAAAGCTGTTCCGGAAATTTGAACCCTTCGGTGGGAGTTCACCCAATTAAACAACATCCCTACCGCCGAATTTGCCGCAATAGCCTTGGCTTTCTCACTGTTGTAATTGGTGTAAAAAATAAAACCCTCCCAAGTGTATTTTTTAAGCAGTACCATGCGGTTTCTTGGATTACCGTCTTGGCCGATGGTGGTAAGCCACATCGCATTGGGTTCTCTTTCATCAAAACTCTGATCGGCTTCGCAGAACCAACGATGAAAATGCTGCATTGGGTTGTGTTCGATCATAGCCTTTGTGTTGATCGATATTGATAAACGTTGACGATGAATACTAGTATCATGTTACCCGTCTTCAGAATAAAACAGAATTCACGTAAAGGTTTTGTTGCTGTTCACTAAATTTTAAAGGTGACCACTGGGAGAATGGAATGATTTGCGATATCTTCAGAAATACTGCCTTTTAATAAATGGGCAAGTCCTTTTCGCCCGTGTGTTGGTATTGCAATAATATCGGCATCTATTAATTGGCTATACGTAAAAATACCTTCTTCCACGCTGTAATCGCTAATAACCGTAACATCTCGGACACATTCGGTTGGATTTGAATATCCTGCGTCTTCAAAAAAATGGAAAAGTATGGCATCGATCTCTTGACTACTCTTAAAGTTTCTACCAGGTGTATTTACATAAACAAGATTCATTCTTGCCTCAAAGCGATTAAAAAAGTCTTTGGCATTTTTATAGGCTTCGATGTTTTCTTCGGAAAAATTTGAAGCGAATACGCCGGAGTCCATATTAAAATTCGATATAAATTGTTTGATCACCAACACAGGCACTTCCGAAGAACGCACAACCTTTTCGGTATTAGACCCAATCAACACCTCTTCTAATCCACTACTACCGTGTGAACTCATCACAATTAAGCTTGCATTATGCTCTTTTGCAACGTCATTAATCTCGCTAAAGTTTCGGTATTTCTTGACCGCTTGACTCACCGATACGTCACTTAGGTACGGCTTGTCTAAAAATTCGGCGAATTGTTTTTCTGCGAGTTTTACATAATACACAGATTCTAATGCTGAATTTGCTTGGGCTTTGGTTAACAATCCGTCGGTAATTCCTGCCATATGGATCACAAGAATAGCGGCATTGTTCTTTTTGGCAATACACGCCGCTGTGCGTAAAGCACTTTCAGAATGCATCGAAAAATCGGTTGGTACTACTATTGTTTTCATAAATATATCGGTTCAAGTATAGCACAAAAGTAGGACGCTGTATCTGTTCAAAATATGATTTAAGTCAGTAGCACGAAAAAATTCCACAACTGACTTTTGTCATGCTTCGCTAACCAAATCCACTATACTTTTAACCTAAAATAACGAGTATATGACGGCTGTTCTAAAACTAAGCAACTTGACAGGTGAGGTTTGTTCTACAGATGTTACGGTTCTTGCAGCAAGTTCGCCGGGAATCTCCCATGCTCGTATCGACTTTTCACACGAGACATTGACCGTAGAATGTTTATCGCATAATGCCCTTATGGGACTTCATGCCCGTCTGCTTCGTCATGGGTTTTCTGTGGTGAATTTTTACACCTTACGCGAACCGGACCCTGATCTCCCACAAAGAATTGCTCCTACTGAGGGCATTTAACCGGTCACATTTGAAACAAAAGCTACGTATTAAAAACATCAAGGCCGCTTCTCTACAAGAAACGGCCTTTCAACCTGTGGTGTTTGTATGAAATCACTAATCAATACATACTAAGCATCCACGTTTGGATCGACACTAAGTAGCTGTTCTAGTTCAATTGCTTTAGGAAACAAAATATTGTTTTCGAGATGGATGTGCTGGTGTAAGTCCCTTTCAAATTCCTCAAGCATAGCAAAGGTCACTTGGTAGGTGTTGCACGCATCTTGAGGTGGTGTATATGCATTCGTCAACTTTCTTATCGTTCTGAAAATTTGACCCGCCTTATCGTGTTCGTGCTCCATCATCGAAATTGGATTTTGAACGGTGCCAAAATGAGCAGTTTCTAATGGAAGTTCTAAATTAGATCGCTGTGCCATCTCCTTAATGCGAGGAAACAAAACCAACTCTTCTTTTTTCATATGGAGTGTTAATTCTTCGGAAACTTCCTCAAATAAATTGTAAATTTTGAACAGCTCCGAATGCCGGTTGCCATGTACCTTACACAATTTCGATAAATATTGAAGCAGTACAGGGATGTTACTCGCTACATAAGTGTGATGTGTTTTTTCGATATAGCTGGCAAGCAGGTCCAAAGGCCAAGTATTAAAGGCATGGGTAGTGCCATCTCTCTGTTGGGTCAAACTATTTAATTTGAGTACTATCTCGTCGACCGCTATATTTTTCTTTTTACAGACCTCAATTAAAGGTCTATTTCCTCGACAACAAAAATCGATTCCGTATTCGGTAAAGATGGCTGCGGTTCTAAAGTCTTCGGCAACATATTGCCCAATTTCCTTTTTTTGTAGTAGTTCCATAGTATATAGGTTTAAGGATAATTAATTTCTAGTTATAATTTTAAATGTGTTGAACCACGTTCAATACCTTGCGTCAACTTTTCTAATGTTGAAGATTCAAGCATTTTTTTTAGTTCACTTCTCACATTATGGTATTTAAAATGAAGCGGACATGGAGTTCCTTCCTTACAGACTCCTAATCCTAATCCGCAGGAACGGAAAATAGCAGGACCATCGATAATTTCAACAATATGAGCGAGGGTTGTGGTCTTCATTTTTTCATCTGTTATTTCAAACCCTCCATATGGTCCTTTTACCGAAGTTACCACAGCTGCTTTAACGAGCTGTTGTAAGATCTTGGCCGTAAAAGAAACCGGACTATCGATTTCTTTTGCGATATCTGAAATAATAACGCGTTCTCCTTTATGCGATTTCACAGCGACATAAAGTAAAGCACGAATTCCATATTCACAGGCTTTTGAGAACATACGATTAGGTTCAGAAATACAGTACAAAGTAAAAGAGATAAAATTGTCCGAAATATGACAAAAGTCATCTTTTGCCTTGATTCTCTCCCATAGCTTTGTAGCGTCAGAAGGATGGTCCTTTTGATCATTACTAAACTAATGTCGACTGAAAATAACAATTTAAACACCCTGAAATAATGAGAACAATCATCAAAATCGCATTCCTTCTCACAGTTGGTATCCTCATAAGCTGTGGAGGGAAAGAAGAAAAGAAAGAAGAAAAGATCAAAATTGGACAAAAGCCAAAAGTTGAAAAGAAAGTTGAAGAACCCGCTACAGACGAAGTTCCAGCCTCTCAAAGAATAACACTTGACAATAAAGGTGTAGGTAAAATAAAAGAAGTAAAGCTGGACGAAACTATTGATCAAGCCATGGTCGAACGTGGCGCCCAGATCTTTAAGACAAACTGTACCGCTTGCCATAAAATAGATAAGCGATTTATTGGACCTTCACCTAAAGGAATATTGAAACGTAGAAGCCCTGAATGGATCATGAATATGATACTTGACCCTGAATTGATGGTCGCCGAGGATAGATGCGCTAAAGACCTGTTAGTAGAATTTAATGGTGCGGCTATGGCCAATCAAAACATGACTGAAGCACAAGCTCGAGACATTTTAGAATATTTCAGAACCCTATAACTATACAATCATGAGACCACACCATTCAAAATTCTTAATATTTTTATTTGCGCTCTTAGTAGCGGTCGTTGGCTGTAAAAATGAAGCAACAGATACTTCAAATACAACTGAAGAAGCTTCGAACGATGTCGCAAAAGAACAAGGACAAGCCTTTATTGAAGGAGATGTATCTACTCCCAATGTTCTTCAAATAGCAATGAATTCTCCAGATCACACCACGCTTGTGGCGGCTGTAAAAGCGGCAGATCTTGAAAATGCACTCGTAAATGCAGGTCCATTAATGGTATTTGCGCCCACGAACGAAGCATTTGAAGCATTGCCGGCAGGAACAGTTGAAGATCTCTTGAAACCAGAGAACAAACAAAAATTGGCTAGGATCTTAAAGCATCATGTAACTGCAGGAAATTACGACAAGGACTTTTTGAAAAATTTCAAAAAGTTAGGTCAGGCAGATGACACCAATACAACGGTTGAGGTAAAAGGAGATGATGTATTTGTAGGTGGTGCGAAAATAATTGCCTCTATAAAAGCCGGTAATGGGATCGTTCATGTAGTAGATAAAGTGATCCTTCCGTCTTCAGAATAACCAATGAATAAATTCAATCTAAACTAATAAATATGAAAACACCTATCAATAATATAATCTCACTAATTAGCATACTATTGCTATTAGCAAGTTGTGGGAATAATGGAAGTAAAAATTCTGGCGCACTCAATTCAAGTGCAGCAGAAAAAGTGTATGTTGCTCCTGGTGAGCAGGACGAGTATTACGCTTTTATGTCTGGTGGCTACAGCGGAAATCTTACTGTATACGGATTACCATCGGGTAGAATGTTCAAAGAAATCCCGGTATTCTCACAGTTCCCAACTTCGGGTTATGGATATTCCGAAGAAACCAAACCAATGCTAAACACATCGCACGGTTTTGTGCCATGGGATGATTCACACCACCCTGATATTTCACAAACCAATGGTGAACTGGATGGAAGATGGATATTCATAAACGGTAATAATACCCCACGAATTGCTAGAATCAGTCTAAGTACTTTTGAGACCGAAGAAATAATTGAAGTACCTAACAGTGCTGGAAATCACAGTTCATCTTTTATTACCGAAAATACTGAATATGTGGTTGCCGGTACTCGATTTTCGGTACCTATCCCACAGCGCGATATACCCATAAGTGATTATAAAGGAAACTTTAAAGGATCCCTCTCATTTATAAGTGTTGATCCCGAACATGGGCATATGGATATTAAATTCCAATTAATGTTGCCCGGATTTAACTACGATCTCTCGCACCCGGGAAGAGGGAAGTCGCATGGTTGGTTCTTCTTCACCACGTATAATACCGAAGAAGCCCATACACTGCAGGAAGTAAATGCTTCACAAAACGACAAGGATTTTATTGCAGCTGTAAACTGGAAAAAAATCGAAGAATATGTAAACAACGGTGGTGGTACTAAAGTACCTGCAGACTATGCACATAACGTGTACGATGAGAGCACTCATACTGCGACAACAACAATGAAGAATGAAGTGCTAATGGTCGATCCACTTAAGGTACCTGGATCTGTCTACTTTTTACCTACACCTAAATCGCCTCACGGATGTGACGTAGACCCTAGCGGTGAATATATTATTGGAAATGGGAAACTCTCGGCAGATTTAACCGTGCATTCATTTGATAAGATGTTAGCTGCTATTGAAGGCGAGAAATTTGACGGAGAAGCATACGGTATTCCAATCTTGAAATTTGAAGATGTATTAGCAGGTACTGTAAAAAGTGGCGGGTTAGGCCCATTACACACCGAGTTTGATGGAAAAGGCAATGCGTATACAACCTTTTTTATCTCTTCGGAAGTGGTAAAATGGAAGTTAGGATCATGGGAGGTAATAGACCGTAAACCTTCGTACTACTCTGTTGGACACCTAATGATCCCTGGTGGAAATTCAAGAAAACCGTTTGGTAAATATGTGGTAGCCTTGAACAAGATCACAAAAGACCGTTATTTACCAGTAGGTCCGGAAATGGAACACTCGGCCCAGATCTATGATATCTCAGGTGAAAAAATGGAATTATTATACGATTTTCCAACCCACGGTGAGCCACACTATGCAGCCGGCTGCCCTGCCGAATTGTTGGCTCCAAACACAAAAAAGATCTATAGACTGGATGAAAACAAGCATCCGTATGCTATAAATAATCCCGGAGAAGCAAGAGTTGAACGTGAAGGCAATGAAGTGCACGTATATATGTCTACGATCCGTAGTCACTTCACGCCCGATAATATTGAAGGGATCAAAGTTGGAGATAAGGTGTATTTCCATATTACAAACCACGAGCAAGATTTTGATGTGCCACACGGTTTTGCCATGATTGGACAGAATACTTCAGAATTATTGATCATGCCCGGACAAACAAAAACTTCGGTGTGGGAACCTAAAAAAGTAGGCGTTTGGCCGTTCTATTGTACCGATTTCTGTTCTGCTTTGCACCAAGAAATGCAAGGATATGTACGTGTATCTCCTGCAAATTCATCTATCGAATTAAGCTATTCCTTAGGTGAATAAGAATAGCAGGCAACAAGTAAGGGTGGGTACTCCATCGACGGTATCCACCCTTATTATATACACATTACCTTCAATTAGTGCACACAATCGAATTGCCAATACTTATTGACCGCATTTAGAAGAAAGAATTTATGAAAAAGGCAAGCATAGTAATGATAATAGGAGCCGTATTGCTCATGGGACTTTTTGTTTTTCCACTTTGGAATATTCAACTTGGCGCACCGCAATATCCTGAACCCTTAGGGCTAGATATTTATATAAACGGTATCGAAGGGCAAAACGAATTTGATATTCAGAACATAGACGGTCTCAACCATTATATCGGTATGAAGACCTTACCAAAACCTAACGAAATGTGGGAATTCTCGGTTTTCCCAGTCGTAATCGGCACCATGGCAGCAATAGGAGTACTAATAGGAATATTAGGCTTTGGCAAAAAAATTGGCCCCAAATGGTTCTTAGGTTGGTTAGCTGTAATGGTGGTCTTAGGTATCTTGGGCATGTATGATTTTAACGCATGGATGGTAGATTACGGTACAAACTTGGATCCTAATGCCATAATGAAACTTCAGAATCCCGATGGTACACCTATGAGCTATAAACCACCATTATTAGGGCACAAGAAACTGCTAAACTTTGATGCTTATTCGTATCCCAGATTAGGCGGGTACTTAATGGGCTCGGGCATGTTCTTAACCTTTATTGCTTATCTAATTGGAAACCGTGCTATAAAACAATCTAAAAAATGAGACCACTAAAGCTAGGACTACTTATTCTATTAACGCTATTACTGCAATCGTGTAGTACAGATCCAAAAACCATTGAATACGGAAACGACGGCTGTCATTACTGCAAAATGACGATTGTCGACAAAATACACGGTGCTGAGATTGTTACCCAAAAAGGAAAGATTTACACATTTGATGCTACCGAATGCTTGCTCAATTATCTTCAAGACAACTCCAGGTTGGAACAATTGAATTGTTATACAAATTACTATGAAAGCCCCACAGAACTTATACCTTCTACAGAGGCGACTTACTTAATTTCTAAAGGCCTTCCTAGTCCAATGGGCGCAAACCTAACTGCTTTTAAAAATAAAGCAGAGGCAGAACAACTTCAGCTTAAAAAGGGCGGAGAAATATACAACTGGGAACAACTTCAACTTGAACTCAAGAAAAGGTAACCCAATGAAATCGAAAAATCACATTATTACAAGCTGTCTCTATTTGTTTTGCACATTTGTTTTGGCTCAAGAGAATTCAAATTGCGCACACTGCACTATGGCGATCAACGACACTAAGTTTAAATCCACCGCGCTAGATCATAACAACGAGCTTTTAGAATTCGATGCCATAGAATGTCTTATAAACTTTCAGAAAAAAACACCAACTATTCATACCCAAAAAGTAACCGATTACAACTCAACAGTTTTAGTGGATGCAACAAAGGCTTATTATGTTAAAAGTGAAGAGCTTCCTAGCCCGATGGGCGCGTACTTATCGGCGTATTCAAACAAGGAAGACGCCTTACAAGTACCTTCCGGATTTGTAATGAACTGGAATGCGTTGCTCAATAAATTTAACGATTCCAGTTTTGGGGCGGTAGAACATTCACATCACAACCATCATAGAGCAGATGTGCATGCCCCAATTGGTATTATGGGAGACCATTTGCATCCCAAGGGAGGTTTTATGTTATCCTTACGAGTCATGCATATGCATATGAAAGGAAACAAAATTGGAAACGAAACCATTAATGATGAGGAAATTTATCAAAATTTCATGGTAGCCCCTCAAGACATGACCATGCAAATGTATATGCTGGGAGTCATGTATGCGCCGTCTGATAAAGTAACGTTAATGGTCATGCAACATTTCGCTCGTAAGGAAATGAACCTTACGGCACAAATGATGATGCCAAATGGAATGCCCATGAAGCAAAACTTTGAAACAAAGTCATCAGGAATTGGGGATGTATCAGTCCACGCATTATACAGTATTTGGTCTTCTATAGGTAACTCGGCTCACCTAAATGCCGGCATCAATCTACCCATAGGTGAGATCGACAACACGGATGATACTCCCATGATGGAAAATAGCAAATTGCCCTACGCCATGCAATTAGGTGCCGGCACATTCGATTTTACACTAGGAGCGACCATTAAGGGTAGTAAAAATAATATTTCATGGGGCATACAACAACTTAATACGATACGAACTGGAAGAAATAGTGAGGAGTATCGCTTCGGAAATCTGTACAAATTGAACCTTTGGGGTGCTTATTCAATTATACCTCAACTAAGCGCATCCTTGCGGCTTCAAGGTACTTCGGAAGGAGAAATTTCAGGTTCCGATCGTGACCTTAACCCGATGATGGTGCCTACAGCGGTAACCGATAATTATGGAGGAGAGGTCCTTAGATCGTATATCGGAATAAACACCATGGTAGCCCAAAACAAGCTCTCCATAGGTGCTGAGGCCGGATTACCTATGTATCAGAACTTCAATGGTATATCCATGGATTCATCGTTTACGATCAATTTTGGTGCGAGATTTAGCATATAATAAATTCAATGAATAAATTATTCAAAATACTAACGATTTCTTTTCTGCTACTTTCTGCAGCCCAACTTCATTCACAACCCTTGGAGGTCTGTAACAGTTGTAAAGTGAGTTCGCTTAAAGAAGCTATTAACTTGGCAAATGCGGGAGATACTATTTTGGTGAGAGAAGGCACGTATAAAGAATTTAACATAGTAATAGACAAACCACTTACCATCAAGGGAGAAAATTTTCCAATTATTGACGGAGAAGATCAAGGAGAGATTATTCGAATCGTTTCAAACGGTGTTACCATCGACGGCCTCTTTATTATAAACGTAGGGACCAGTTACACAAGCGATCATGCAGCCATACGAGTGGTACGCAGCGAAGATTTCGTAATTCAAAATGTGGTCCTTGAGAAATTGTTCTTCGGAATATATTTAGAAAAATCAAACAACGGAACTATTTATCATAACAAGATAATTGGTGATGCCAAAGATGAATACAATTCGGGAAACGGTATTCAGCTATGGTATTCGAATAATGTGGTGGTATCGCATAATATAGTGCAACAAGTACGGGATGGGATCTATTTAGAATTCTCAGACAACATTACCATAAAGGAAAACATAAGCACCAATAATCTACGATATGGACTTCATTTTATGTTCTCTAACGATGATGTATATACCCAAAACACGTTTGAAAACAATGGAGCCGGTGTGGCTGTTATGTTCTCGAAACGAATTAAAATGTACGATAATCACTTTCAGAAAAACTGGGGCACCGCCTCATTTGGGTTATTACTGAAAGAGATCAACGACGCCGAAATAAGAGGTAATACATTTGAAGAAAATACCGTGGGCATTCATATTGAAGGCTCTAATAGAATTAGTTATACCAATAATAACTTTATTCGAAATGGGTATGCTATAAAAGTACTTGGAGCATGTTATAACAATGAATTCAAAAAAAATAATTTTCTCTATAATTCATTCGACATCTCATACAACAGTCGACTTAATGACAATACGTTTTCAAATAATTTTTGGAGTAGCTATACGGGGTACGACCTGGATAAGGACGGTATTGGCGATGTTCCCTATCGCCCGGTTAAATTATTCTCATACATCGTAAATAGAACTCCCGAAACAATAATTTTAATGCGAAGTCTCTTTATCGATCTTATCGACTTTTCTGAAAAGGTTTCGCCAGTGTTCACTCCTGACAACTTAGTGGATCCGCTTCCTAATATGAAAAAATACCAATGATACAAATTCAAAACTTACATAAGAAATTTGGAAAGAACCGAGTTCTTGAAGGCATCGACCTCAGCATTTCAGAAAAAGGCATTATTGCAGTATTAGGTCCGAACGGTTCAGGAAAGACGACGCTTATCAAATCAATCTTGGGAATGGTAATCCCCAATGCGGGTACCATACAGATTAATGGAACTAGCGTACGCAACAACTGGAATTATAGGAAAGACCTTGACTACTTACCACAGATCGCAAATTTTCCTTCCAATCTTAGCGTAAATGAACTTATAAAAATGATCAAAGACCTAAGAAATCAAACTGGTCAAGACGAAAAGCTAATAGCACTCTTCGGAATATATTTAGAAATATCAA
>JYMV01030565.1_pt1 | contig 18460 bp, 15 predicted proteins | sample 338911 | NCBI WGS metagenome assembly JYMV01 (sample SAMN03354496, study PRJNA234377) | hydrothermal vent metagenome | biome: Deep sea; feature: Hydrothermal plumes at the Eastern Lau Spreading Center, Western Pacific Ocean; material: Seawater | place: Tonga | collected 2009 | depth 2000 m m
GCAATGTGTATGATGAGAATTGGAACTTCTCTTCTGGTGAAAAGGCAAAAAATACAATCATTGATAAGATTTACTATATCAGTTATGGACGTAAATCTGACCCCCTCTATTTCAAAATCGGCGCTTTGGATAGAGTAGACTTAGGGTATGGTATTTTGGTAAACGGGTATTCCAATGCTGTCCAGTATCCGTCCGTTCGAAATGTAGGCCTTGATTTAAGCGTAAAAAATAAATTGGGTTCCGCACAGGGATTTGTGAATGATTTCAAACAAAATATTGGTATCGTCGGAGTCCGGTTTCGATTACCAAATAATTTCAGAAATCTTTTCTTTATGCCTGTTGCTTTTTCTGTTGTTTTGGATCGAAATCAATATCTTGGCTTGAAAGATTTTGATGGTGACGGCCGGCCGGACCTGGTGGATCATTTTCCGAGAAATGACGATTATTGGCTTGATTCTGACGGTGATGGCTTGGCGGATAATCATGCAGCAGAATTTGATAGAGACGGTGATGGTTTTCCGGATGTGTATGATCTCGATGTTATCCATTCTTTTTGGGATGATCTGGGAGAAGCTGTAGGTCAAGATTTTAGTAATGAGGTATATTATGATTCATTGCCTGATGGCAGTATTGAATTGGCGCCTGAACCCTTGGATGTCAATAAGAATTCAGATCCAATTGGTGCACTGGCCATTGATTTTGGATATCCAATTGTCGCCCAGGAGAATATGTTAATTACAGTTTACGCGCAAGCAGCCCAAATGTTAGGAACAACTTTTCATCCAGGGACTGGAAAATCATTAAATTTAGGTTTGGGATTGGTTCCATTGGGAATTGCTAGCAATTTTGGTCCGGTCACTTTCAATCTGGAATACCGGATGATTCCCAACGGGCAATTCGAATTCAGTTATTGGAACAGGGCCTATGACCTGGAACGGGCGACGTTTGTTACAAAGAATGACAGTATGAGTGTGATTACGAAAGAATCGAAATTAGGCCGCTATGGAAAACAAAAAGGATATTATGCTCACTTGGGAATAAATATAGGATCGATACTCAAAGTCGGTGCTTCTTACCAAAATCTTCTGGGCAAAAATTGGGATGATATTGAAGCTGACTATGTAGAATCTGAAAATAAGAGCTTCCTCGCATCGCTCAACCTAACAAAAAGTATCAGCCGCTTAAAATATGCACGGTTATATTATCAGCAGCGTAATGTTCCTAATCCATTCGATTTTGAGTATACAGAGGGTACAATTATGGGTTATCATGCAGGAATTGAAATTGCTTCTGGTATAATGCTCAATTATACTTTTCAACGTTCTTTCCGGGATCTGGATGGCGACGGTGATGTGGATAGTCCTAATGAAACTATAAATTTAACAACTATAGAAACCTCATTTTCGCTCTGATGGACGCAGCAGAAATACGCAAATCGTTTATCGACTTTTTTAAGGATAAGGGTCATCAATTTGTGCGCAGCGCACCTGTGGTACCCCATGATGATCCAACATTGTTATTCACCAATGCTGGAATGAATCAATTCAAACCCATTTTTCTGGGTGAGCAGCAGGCAAATCACCTCCGTGTTGTAAACAGCCAGAAATGTATCCGTGTCAGTGGCAAACATAATGATCTGGAAGAAGTAGGCTTCGATACTTTTCATCATACATTTTTTGAAATGCTGGGCAATTGGTCTTTTGGTGATTATTATAAAGCAGAAGCAATTGAGTGGGCCTGGGAATTGTTCACTGCAGTCTGGGGGCTCGATAAAGAGCGCCTTTGGGCTACAGTATATGAAGATGATGATGAAGCATTTGAGCTATGGCCCAAAGTCACGGATATCGATCCGGCCAGAGTTTTAAGATGCAGTAAAAAAGATAATTTTTGGGAAATGGGTGAAACAGGTCCATGCGGTCCCTGTTCCGAAATTCATTATTACATTGGCAAAGATCCAGCAGAACAATCTGCTGAAAGTGTGAATAATTCAGATGAATATTGGGAATTATGGAATCTGGTTTTCATTCAAAACAATCGGCTGGAAGACGGCTCATTAGAAGAATTACCTGAAAAACATGTCGATACCGGTGCTGGCCTCGAAAGAATAGTAACAGTGCTTCAAGGTAAAACTAGTAATTATGAATCGGATCTATTTTCAACCATTATTTCTAAAACAGAAGAATTAACTGGAAAATCGTATATAAATAATGCCGCACCATTTCAAGTGATTGCCGATCACATTCGCATGCTTTCATTTTCTATTGCTGATGGCGCTTTACCCTCCAATGATGGAAGAGGTTATGTATTACGCAGGATCCTGCGCCGTGCTGCTCGGTTTGGCAGAATGCTCGATCAGCATGAACCGTTTATCCATGGTTTGGTAGAGACGGTTTGTGCTGTGATGGGAGACGCATTTCCTGAATTGATCGAAAAGCAAAAACATATTACGAAAGTGATCAAAGCTGAAGAAACTTCATTCAATGAAACACTTGATAGAGGTATTCTTCATTTTGAAAAATTATTAAAAAACTTAAAGGGCAAAACAATCCCCGGTGATGAAGCATTCAAACTTTATGATACTTATGGTTTTCCGTTGGATCTGACGCAGCTCATGGCTCAAGAACAAGGCTTACAGGTGGATGAGCAGGGTTATCATAACGCAATGGATGCACAGCGCAAAAGAGCCAAAGAATCTGGTAAATTCAAGGCAGATATGAAGAATATTAAATGGACAACAGTCAGCGAAGGGAACGATTCAACTTTCCTTGGCTATGAACAGATAACGGCTGAAGCGAGTATCAAACGTTACAGTGTGATGGATGGAATTGTATTGCTTGTATTAGATGAAACACCGTTTTACGCAGAATCCGGAGGACAGATCGGTGATACGGGAACTATAACAGGCGCTGGTATTGATCTTATTGTCAATGATGTTCAGAAAGAAAATGATATTTTTATTCATTACTGCTCAGGCGATTTCGAAGAAACGAATATTAGTAATACAGTAATGTGTTCCGTGGATGGACCGCGCAGACAAAACATACGCAAGAATCACACCGCAACCCACTTAATGCATGCTGCACTGAAAGAAGTGCTGGGTGATCATGTGAACCAGGCTGGTTCACTTGTGCATCCGAATTATTTACGTTTTGACATAACACATCACGAAAAAATAACCGCTGATGAGCTTCGCCAAATTGAGACCATCGTAAATCGCGAAATATTGGATAACACAGATGTGATGACCTCAGTTAAAGATTATGAAGATGCCCGCAAGGAGGGGGCTGTTGCATTTTTCGGGGAAAAATATGGTGATACAGTCAGGGTCTTGACCATTGGTGATTTTTCCAAAGAACTTTGTGGTGGAACACATGTTAATCGTACTGGAGATATTGGGTTTTTTAAAGTGACGGAAGAATCTTCTCTGGCAGCTGGTGTGCGGAGAATCGTTGCAGTGACTGGCCCGAAAGCAGTTGAGTATGTTCAGCAGCAGTCTGCTGTTGTTGAAGATCTGCAATCAAAATTAACAAGTTCTGCAGAAGATTTAAGTGCACGCGTGGTTCAGCTTCTCCAGCATAAAAAGGATCTGGAAAAAGCGCTGAAACATAAGCAAAAATCATCTTCATCCTTTGATCCGCAAAAAATCATATCAAAAGCTAAAAAAGCTGGTGGCAAACAAATTGTTATTCATGAAGCGGATGCTGCAGATATGGATACGCTCAAACAATTTGGTGATCAATTGTTGAATGAATTGGATTCTGGTGTTGGTGTTTTAGGATCAACTGTAGGCGAAAAACCGGGTATTGTCGTGGTGGTTACAAAAGATTTAAATGAAGCTGGAATCAATGCTCCTGAACTGGCAAAATCCATCGGTGCCATCATGGGCGGTGGCGGTGGCGGTAGGCCTCATTTAGCAACTGCCGGGGGAAAAGATAAGTCCAAGTTGAAAGATGCCTTAAAGAAAGCTGAAAAAATTATAAAAGACGCATTGCACGGATAAAATGCAATACAAGCAAGATGGAGATACATATATTATTCACATTCAGCAGAATGAGCAGGTCATGGCTACTCTTACTCAATTCTGTATTGATCATGAAATTCAAAATGGACAGATTTCAGGAATAGGTGCAATTAAAGATATTGAGCTGGGTGCTTATGTCCTGGAGGAACAAGAATATATTGTTTATAATGTTAAAGAAATATGGGAACTCACATCATATCAAGCGAACATTCAGCTGAAAGACGGGGAACCATTCATCCATGCGCATATTAATATCAGTGATCATAAAATGAATGTCAAAGGCGGTCATTTATTCGAAGCAACTGTAGCAGCTGTAGGAGAATTTGTTTTGCGGAAGATTAATACAGATGGGAAACGGGTATTGGATCCCGAAATTGGTTTGGCAACAATGTGTTTTATTGATTGAGACATGATGAGTAAAAAAATTGTCAGAACAGAAAATGCACCACTGCCGATTGGTTCATACAATCAAGGTATCATATCAAATGGCTTTGTTTTCACCGCTGGTCAAATAGCCATCGATCCATCAACAGGAAAACTTATTGCGGGCAGTTTTCAGGATCGGGTTGAGCAAGTATTCAATAACCTTGAAAATATTTTAATAGCTGCGGGAAGTGATTTGTCTAAAGTCGTGAAGTTCACAGTTTTCTTAACAGATATGAATAATTATGCTGATGTGAATGAAGTCTTTAACAGCAGGATAGATGAACAATTCGCACCGGCCAGGTCTTTGGTGGCTGTGTCAGGCCTCCCTGCAGGAACAGATGTTGAAATTGAATGCGTTGCAGTGATAAATGAATGAAACGATTCATTATATTAATCATATGCTGTACTTGGTTATATCCCCAGGGAGCAGATTCTCTAAAGTCAAAATCACCTGCAAAAGCAGCACTGTACGGTGCCATGTTTCCCGGCGGCGGTCAAGTTTATAATGGTAGGTGGCTTAAGGGAGCGTTACTTTTGTCCCTGGAAGCAGCGGCAATTTATCAATGGTATTTGAATGGGGATATTTATAAGAAATATGAATCAGGGAATTATAGTTTGTCAAAACATCGCTATCTTGAGAAGCGCAATAAATTTGCCTGGTGGGCAGTGTTTATATATGTCTACGGTATGATTGATGCAGTGGTGGATGCCCATTTGAATCCATTCAACAGCGTCATGGCAGAAAATATTGAATTATCAGAAACGAATAATGAGGCAGAATGAGTAATCAACGGGAACAATGGGGATCAAAACTTGGCTTTATCCTAGCCGCTTCTGGATCAGCTGTCGGAATCGGTAACATCTGGAAATATCCACACATGGCCGGTCAAAATGGCGGTGCTGCATTTACAGTTGTATATCTGGTGTGTATTCTGGTGGTGGGTCTATCGATTGTGATTGCTGAATTTGTCATAGGTAGAAGAACACAATTAAGTCCGGTTGGGGCATTTGAAACACTGGCTCCTAAAACAAACTGGAAATGGGTGGGATTTCTTGGTGTGGCTTCTGCTTTTGTGATTCTTTCCTTCTATGGTGTTGTGGGCGGTTGGATAATGAAATATATAATTATCTCCGTCACTGGCGGTTTTAAAGAGTTGGCGGGAGATCCGGCTGCAGCAGGTAGTGTTTTTAATAATTTTATAACGGGTACATGGAGCCCCATTTTCTTTCAAGTTATTTTTATGACCGTTTGTATTTGGGTCATCGTTAATGGTGTTAAAGGCGGAATTGAAAAATGGTCTAAGATCATGATGCCGCTTATTATTATTCTATTGGGCGCGCTCGCTGTGCGGGGTATGACGCTCCCCGGAGGGATGGAAGGAATTTCATTTTTATTTAATCCGCGCTTTGAAGATTTAACTGCTTCCAGTGTTGTCCTAGCTTTGGGGCATTCATTTTTTACATTGAGCTTGGGCATGGGAACAATGATCACCTATGGAAGTTATCTTGGACGAAAACAAAATTTACTCAATTCAGCTTTATGGGTTATTGCTCTGGATACAGCCATCGCTATGCTTGCAGGAGTGGCTATTTTTACAACAGTGTTTGCCTTGGGTGCGAATCCAGCTGAAGGACCTGGACTGATCTTTGTTGTTCTGCCATCTGTCTTTCCGCAATTAGATGCCGGCACTTTATGGGGTACATTGTTCTTTTTTCTGCTTTTTATGGCTGCGCTTACATCAGCGATATCTATCCTGGAAGTCGTCACTGCTTACTTCATCGATCAAAAAGGGTGGACCAGGAAAAAAGCGACTATTCGATTTGGATTAGTCATTACAATCGTGGGTGCTTTTTGTTCGTTTTCACTGGGTGGAGGAATTAACATAACAGAGTTTCTCGGTATGTCATTTTTTGATTTTATGGATTACTTATCCTCTAAATACATGTTGCCCATCGGCGGTATGCTAACAGCGATATTTGTCTTGAAAAAATGGGGTGTTGATCATTTTATTGAAGAACTTAAAACAGGCATGGACAAGTCCATTATTTCTAAAGAGATTATTATTGTCTTATTGGGCATCGCTGCAACGGTCGTTGGATTTATTATTATTAACGAAGTACTTGATATTGCCTTTGGGATCAAACTGATCCAATGATCATCTCTCGTATCATCAAACCTGAATCCGCTGTTTATAAAACGCTATCGACGTTTTCGGAAAAGCTGGATCGTTTAATGAAACTGAAACCGTTGAGTTGGTTTGCTGTATGGATAATGATGACCTCCGGTACCAGTGCCCAGCAGGCTATGTCAGACCGCTATATTTACTGGGATATGTCATTGGCCGGTGTTGGATTAATTACCTTATTAATTGTAACGGTTATCACTACCATCATTTTCAAAAAAGAAAAAATTTCATTTACAAACATCGATTTTAGTCTCACATTTATAATACACCATATCATCTTTGCTTTGGTTTTGTTCATGACAGGTTGGGGCTGGTTAAGCTGGTTAAATGGAGACTTCTTTGTTACTCTTAAACATTTTTTCCCATATGGTTTGGTATATATTTCAGTACTACTCGTTTATCAAATTGACTTGGATTTAATACCTGAAAAAGGCTATCAGCCAGGTAAAGGATTGATTGCAGTATGTTTCCTTTTGATGTTAGCTGGTACCCTTATTGGAATAAGATTTGATGACCCTGTAATCAGTACTGTAGCTGCAGTCATTGCACCTTTTTATTTAATAGCGATAGTTTTTCCTGAACATAAGCGCCATATTGAACGCGCACGTATTTATCCAGTATTTATTGCAGCCATGTTTGTTTCTGTTCGTTTACCATGGTTTTTGATCCCTTTAGCAATTCTATTTTTTGGTTTACGAACTTATCATTACTTTCGCTATAATATCATTTTTCCAACGTTTGCTGTAGACCATGATTGAAATAGCTGATAATAAATGTGATTTTTGCGGTTGCTGTGTGGGCGTATGCCCCGTTGATTGTATCGAAGTCAAAGAAGCCGATATTATGATAGATCATGATATTTGTATAGATTGTGATCTCTGTGTCTATGTTTGTCCGATTGATGTTTTAAGTCAGATAGATAAAAAGAATTCACACACTATAGCGGCTTGAAATGTGGAAAGATCAAAAAGAATTTGATTGTATTGTAGTTGGCGGTGGACCCGCCGGTTCAACATTTGCCCGAATCGCTGCCCTAGGGGGGCTTTCAGTATTACTTTTAGAAAAAGACCGTGATATTGGAATGCCAGTCCGTTGCGGGGAGGCGATCAGTGATGCAGGTATTAGGTTATTTGTTGATCCTGACCCAAGATGGCTGGCATCTACAATAGATCGTATTCGTTTGATTGCGCCAGATGATACAGAAATTGAATTTGATATGCTGGAGAAAGGATACATACTTGATAGACGCATTTTTGATTATGATCTTGCTCAATATGCTGCAAATGAGGGTGCTATAATAGTTACAAAAGCCTACGTCGATGGTTTGATTATTGATAATGATAATGTAGTAGGTGTTACTGGAACCCATATTGGGGATCGTTTTGATATAAGAGCCAAGATTATTGTTGGTGCTGATGGTGTTGAAAGTAGGGTAGGAAGATGGGCTGGTTTAAAGACTGTCTTAAAACTCAAAGATATTGAGAGCGGGATTCAGAAAACCGTAACTGGCATCAAATGTCAGGAAAATATGTTTGATTTTTATATATCAAGAAAGCGGGCACCTGGCGGCTACTTGTGGGTTTTTCCAAAAGGTAAAAATAAAGCTAATATTGGTCTTGGTATATCTGGCTACTTTGCAAAAGATGGCAAGTCATCAAGAAAATATTTAGATGAATTTTTAGAGGAAAAATATCCCCAAGCGTCAGTCCTTACCACGGTAGTAGGTGGCATTCCTGTAGCAAAAACTGTGAAGCAATTAGTAGGTGATGGAATTATGCTTGTGGGAGATGCAGCACATGCCTGCAACCCCTTAACTGGAGGTGGAATCACTCCTGGTATGCGAAGTGGACTACTAGCTGCAGAGGCTGCCGTGAAGGCTTTACACAATGGAGGGCCTACCAAAAAGAACCTGCAAACGTATGAAAAATCTTGGCATAAGATTGGTGGTAAGAATCATGAGAGATATTATAGAATAAAAGAGAGCTTGTATAAACTAGATGATATAGATTTTAATACTATAGCACATGCGGTAGCTTCAATCCCAGAGGATAGTAGAACTCTTATGAAATTATTTTCAGCTGCTGTACGAAAAAAACCTTCATTAATCTTCGATGTAGCTCGCGTTTTTGCCGGAGTGTAATGAACATTCAAGAGCTCCTCCACAAACTCGATCTTTCCACTTACATAGCATTTGATTTTGAAACAACGGGCTTAAGCTCTGAAAACGACCGTATCACAGAGATCGCAGCCATCAAATTTGAGGGTGGAGAAGCAGTGGATAAATTTGTCACACTAGTTAACCCAGAACGGCCAATCGACCCATTTATCACTGACATCACCGGTATTTCTAATGCCATGGTTTCAGACGCCCCGATTGAGCGCAATATCATCGATGATATCATCAATTTTCTTGAAGATTTCCCGCTGGTTGCGCACAATATTTCTTTTGACATCAGTTTTTTGAATCTGCTTTGTGATCGCTATGATAAAAATATTGTTGAGCACCAATTATATGATACTCTACAATTGGCCCGCACATTCATGTTTTTTCATCCAACACATAGCCTGGGTTCCATTGCAGAATATTTCAACTTATCCGCAGTAGGAGCCCATAGGGCCGAAGCTGATACTGAAAATACCGGTATCATTTTTCAGCATTTGGTTCATGAAGCTGCCAGTTATCCTTTGGAAGTATTCTCCAAAATAGTGGCTGTTTCCAAAAATCATGATATGCATAATAAATCATTATATATAAATATCAATAATTATCTAAAAAAAGAGGGAAATCTAAAAACGGGATTAGTGGAATCTGAATTAGACAAACAATTGTATAGTAATGCATTTGTAGCTCAAGGAAATAGTAACTTATCGGAATTAACAGTTGAAGATGTTTTTACTGAAGGTGGCCGATTAAACAAAGTTATGGATACATTTGAACATCGCATTGCACAACAGGAATATGGCGAATATGTTTTAGAGACGCTGAATAAAGAACAAAGTTATTGTGCCATTGAAGCAGGTACAGGACTGGGTAAATCCATGGCTTACTTATTCCCTGCATTGCAAAAAGCTTTCAACAATGAGAATGAAAATCCTGTTGTTATATCGTGTCATACAAAACATTTGCAGGATCAGCTGTTTAATAAGGATTTGCCATTGTTGGCAAAGGCACTAGATGTGCCACTCCATGCAATCATACTAAAAGGACGGAGCAACTATATTTGTTTAACACGGCTAAACTGGCTAATAACGGATGCAGCGCAATTGTTACATAAGGATGAAATTGAATCATTATTTCCTATTATTGTTTGGCTCCATGTAACGCAGACAGGTGATTTATCAGAATGCGCAGGTTTCTGGGGGTGCCGGCCGTTTAAAGTTGCAGAAATGATCCAAAGCGAACCGGGGTTTTGTACGACTTCATTATGCGCGCCAAATGACGGCTGCTATTTTGGGCCTATTCGTCAGGCAGTTCAGGATTCCCAGGTGATCATCGTGAATCATGCATTGTTGTTATCCAACATGAATAATCCGGGATTGTTACCGGAATATGAAGCTGTCATTATCGATGAAGCGCATAATCTAGTGGATGTTGCTTATGATCAACTAACTCTTGAAGTAAACATGTTCAAAGTGAATGCTATTCTGGATATCATGGATCCCAAAACCACTAGTGCCAAACGCTGGGGGCAAAAGATAGAAATGTTGTTTGATGATAATCCTGAAATAAAAATGCATTACAAAGCATTACAAACAGGTTGTGAAACATCTCGTAAGAATGGCCTGGAATTTTTTAAGGATCTTGCCAATTCAATCGCTGACAGAATTAATGACAAAGTTCCCTATCCCCAGCATATTATGTTGGAAAATCTGCTAGAAGGCTATAACAATGTTTTCCCACAAATTCAGGAATTTGAATTAGCGTTAGCCGAAGTTAGTGAAGCACTAAAAGGGATATTGAATCAACTACAAAAGCTGGATCCTGGGAAAGAGGAATTGGGTGAAATGAATCAATTATTTGAACGCAGTTTGGAGGCCATTGTAGCACTGCAAACAGAAATTGCATTACTAACTCATGATCAGCAGAATAGCTGGGTATATTGGCAGCAGGGTCAGTATCGTCAGGGACGAGGCAGGGAAAAAGACTTACACGTTTCTGTAAATGGAGCTCCCATCGATATTGCAGAGGACTTAGCGAACACATATTTTCAATCTATAAAACAATGTGTTTTAACGTCAGCCACTTTGCGTGTTGAAGAAAGTTTCGATTATTTCCTCCAGCGCACAGGTTTGGCATTTTTGGATAATGAAGATGTACACACGATGGAATTTCATAGTCCGTTTTACTATGAAGATCAAGTTCGATATTATCAATTCCAGGGAAAAAATGGTCAGAACCCAAGTCTGATTGCTGACGTTATCTATGAATGTCACGAACGTTATGGTAAACGGATAATGGCCTTGTTCACATCACGGCAGGCATTAAATCATGTTTATCATGAACTAATGAAAAAACCATTAGGACGGAAGCTTCCAGTTTTTGCTCAGGTATCGGGTACATCCCGATATGCTATGCTGAAAGGAATGCACAGAACAAAAAACGGAATTTTACTAGGGACAAACGCATTTTGGGAAGGTGTGGATTTACCACGTGACTTACTGGAAATATTGATCATATCAAAATTACCTTTCAGTGTTCCAACTGCACCTCGTGTACAGGCTTACAGTAATATGCTGCAGCAACAAGGCAGGAATTCGTTCATGGAATTCAGTGTTCCTGAAGCAGTGATTCGTTTTCGGCAGGGATTCGGACGGTTGATCCGCACGATTGAGGATGCAGGCTTATTTATCGTGATGGATGAGCGGGTCGTGAAAAAGCGTTATGGATCTGCATTCAGTGATGCCATTCCGGTGCGCATGCAGACATTTAATGGTATTGAAGAATTAATTATGTGATAGTTATCAAATCAGCAAGGATGAGTTCTTTTTCATCCTTTTCTTTTATTTTTTTGGCCAGGTTTCTAGCAATTTTTATATATTTATTCTTTTCTTCTGTTTTTCCGGCAAGGGCTGCAGTTCTGGCTAATGCTTCATGGGCGTAGCTTAAGTAGAACGGTTCCTCATTTTCGCTGAATTCCAAACATAATTTTCCATACTTTTCAGCTTGTTCCAGATTGCCGACTAAGGCATAACAACGGGATATTTGCCAGCAGCCGATGCTTTTTTGGCGGTTCGTGCAATCCTCCCGCTTGGACCAATGAAATAATGATGCTATGGCGTAGTGTACCATTTCTTCATTTTTTTCATCAGAACGATTTTCTTTATCAATCAATTTCCACGTTTCATTGAAGCAATGGGTGGAAAAATGTTTATGGAGTTCGGCTTTGTTTTCGAAATCGAGGTCGTTCACGGTATTATGAAGTCATTTTCGCCAATAGTTCTTTCAACAACTTCACACAGACCATAGCGGTCATATCATTGATATCGCGATCGGGATTGTATTCAACGATGTCAGCACCTACAATTTCATAATCCAGGTTTTGGATCATTTCCAGTGCTTGGCGAGTGGTTAATCCTCCTGGTTCATGGTGGGAAACACCGGGAGCAAATGCAGGATCAAGTCCATCCAAGTCTATGGAAATATAAACCGGCCCGTCAAAATCAAAATTCATGGATGAGTCAAAATTGATCATATCGTGGACTTCAACGTCGAATTTGTCAATTTGCGTTTGCTGTGCTGGATTAATTGTGCGAATACCCACTTGTACGAGTTTATTCACCAATCTATTTTCCATGATGCGAGCAAAAGGGGAGGCATGGGAGTATGGATTATCTTCGAAATTATCATACAGGTCCGGGTGGGCATCGATATGAAAAATATTTAGCTTTTCATATTTTTCAGCGAATGCTTTAATAATGGGAAATATAACGGAGTGATCGCCCCCCAGCGAAAGCGGTTTAATTCCTTTATCCAATAAACCACGAATACTTTCTTCAATTTGATCCATGGCATCGCTACCAGTCGTCAATTCAACATTGCCAACATCACTCCAACAGGGATTATTTCTGAAATCCACTCCATTTTCAGCGCAGAGGTTGATAGAATACGATTCCAGGTTTTTCCTGATGACGTCAGGCGCATTGGCCGGCCCCCGCATGAATGAGGAGTTTTCGTCTAAAGGGAAGCCAATAACAGAGATTTGTGGATTGGACATGAATGAATTTAATAAAGTATAAATGATATTTTATTGTATTGATTCCCCTCATAAATTCCCCAATGGGTACCCTGTCTATTTCGAAGACGTTCCTGCATACAGAAGATCTGCAGTCTTTTCTCGTGGCGCCCGGTAAGGTCCGCCTGACTCCTGACACTCGTCAAGCCATCAAGAAATCTCATCAAAATCTTAAAGTACTTCTTGCCAGTGGTATCCATATCTATGGCGTCAATACCGGTTTTGGCAAGTTAAGCAAGGTGTCCATTCCAGAATCAGACCAAAAACAATTACAACTGAATTTGGTGAGAAGCCATTCAGCCGGAGTGGGAAAACCTTTCGATTCCGGAATAACTCGCCTGATCATGATCTTAAAATTGATGACATTCGCCCAAGGATATAGCGGTGTGCGACCAGCAGTTGCAAAGCAATTAATTGAATTTATCAATCATGATATTTTACCGGTCATTCCCCGACAGGGATCAGTGGGAGCCAGTGGCGATCTGGCACCGTTAGCGCATTTAGCGATGGGACTTATCGGTGAGGGAGATGTTCATTTTCAGGATCGTATTATGCCAGCATTGGTAGCAATTAAAGAAGCGGGTTTAAATCCATTGGAGTTGGAAGCAAAAGAAGGCCTGGCTATGATCAATGGAACACAAGTATCTGCTGCTTTGGGGATAAAAGCGTTACTTGCTGCTGATAACATATTGAAAACAGCGGATATTTCCGGTGCTATGTCTGTGGAAGCCAGTCTTTCCAGCCGGAACGTATTTGAAGCCAAGATCCATAAATTAAAAAAACACCCTGGTCAGATTGAGTCTGCGGGTAATGTGTGGCGGTTATTGGAGAAAAGTGCGATTGTTGATGATCACGCAGATTGTGACCGCATCCAGGACCCCTACAGTTTCCGCTGTATTCCTCATGTTCATGGCGCCAGTAGAGAATTATATAAATCTGCTAAAGATATAGTAGAAAATGAAGCCAACAGCATCAGTGATAATCCGCTTATTTTTTCAAATAAGGAAATTCGAAGCAGCGGCCACTTTCATGCTGAAGCTGTTGCTCAGGCACTGGATATATTATCAATTTCAATCTCTGAAATTGGTGCAATTTCTGAACGCCGTATCAATTATTTCATGAAAGGTATTGATGATAAAATACCCATGTTTGTTGCGCATAATCCCGGATTAGAGTCCGGTTTTATGTTGGCCCAAGTCACAGCCGCTGCCCTGGCTTCAGAAAATAAAACGCTGGCTCATCCGGCTTCGGTGGATTCAATATCCACATCGGCCGGGCAAGAGGATTTGGTCAGCATGGCGCCTTGGGCCGGCCGCAAATGTTTGCGCATAATTGAAAACGTCACCCAAATATTAGCGATCGAACTGTACGTCGCCGCCACCGCTACGGCAGAATTTCATAAGGGGCTGCAGCCGGGGGTGGGTTCCAAAAATGTTTTAAACCTGTTGAAACGCTACATCCGCCTTTCAAAAGGGGATCATCCATTGCATGAAGATATGGCAACAATTGCTGGATTGATTCGAAGTGGTAAAATTGTTGATAGCGTAATAAAATCTGTAAAATTGGAATAACATTGAAAAACCGTCCGCCATTTGAGGTAGCACTCACATTTGATGATGTGCTTCTTGTACCGCAAAAATCATCTATTCTTCCGAGAAAAGTTGATATTCGTACGCGACTGACAAAAGATATAGCGATGAATATTCCACTATTGAGTGCCGCCATGGATACGGTGACAGAAAGCAGGATGGCGATTGCGCTGGCACGTGAAGGCGGCATGGGTGTAATCCATAAAAATTTGACAATTGTAGATCAGGCGAAAATGGTCGATCGTGTAAAACGATCTGAAAGTGGTATGATAATGGATCCTGTTACCATGGATAAAGATAAGACTATCCGCGAAGCAAAAGCAGCCATGTCCCATTATCATGTAAGCGGTCTGCCTGTATTGGATGGTGATAAACTGGTAGGCATTCTCACCAATCGAGATATACGTTTCGAAACGAACCTGGATCTGAAAGTATACGAACGGATGACAAAAGAGAACCTTGTCACAGTACCAGTGGGGACAACATTGGAAAAAGCAAAAGATATCTTGCAGGAACATCGCATTGAAAAGTTATTAGTTGTTGATGATAAGGGTAAACTGGCTGGATTAATCACTGTAAAAGACATCCAGAAAAAGGAAGATTTCCCCAATGCATGTATAGATAAAAATGGCCGTTTGCGCGTCGGTGCCGCGGTGGGTGTTGGCGTAGATTCATTGGAGCGAGCAGAAACACTTGCTGATGCCAATGTGGATATTGTGGTTATCGATACAGCCCATGGGCATTCCGTAGGTGTTTTAGCTAAAGTAGCATCCATAAAGAAAAAGCTGGGCGATCGTATTGGACTGATCGTTGGTAATGTAGCCACGGCTGATGCAGTGGATGCATTAATAGATGCTGGAGTTGATTGTGTAAAAGTTGGTATTGGTGCCGGAGCAAGCTGCACAACGCGTGTTATAGCCGGTATAGGTGTCCCGCAATTAACTGCTGTGATGAATTGTGTTGATTCTGCAGCAAAAAAAGATATTCCTGTTATTTCTGATGGTGGAATTCGCTATAGTGGTGATATAGCAAAAGCCTTGGCTTCAGGAGCTGAATCAGTCATGCTGGGCAGCCTTTTAGCCGGGATGGATGAAAGCCCGGGAGAATCAATTTTATACGAAGGCCGGCAGTATAAAGCGTATCGTGGAATGGGCTCCATGGGCGCCATGAAAGAAGGCAGTGGTGACCGTTATTTTCAGGAAGGTGCAGAAGCGACCAAGTTGGTGCCTGAAGGTATTGAAGGAATCGTACCTTACAGGGGATCCGTTCGCAATTCTATTCATCAACTCATGGGCGGTTTGAAAGCATCTATGGGTTATTGCGGAGCGAAAGATCTAAAAACCTTTCAAAGCAAAGCTGAATTTGTGCAGATCACTGCTGCGGGAATGAAGGAAAACCATCCCCATGAAGTGCGTATCGTAAAAGAAGCTCCGAACTATCAGATCTCTGAAGGATAATTTATTTGAAAGATTGTATGGATGAGTTATTAATAATATTCCAACCAATTAATTTTATCTTTCTTTTTAATTATAGTCTTTTACTTTAAAAATAAAATTCTTTAAACAACAAAAGCCCTCCAGATCATTCAGGAGGGCTTTTTGTTTTACAACGAGTAAAATGTTTACGCCAGAGAATTTAAATGACGCGTAATACGGGATTTGCGTCGTGCAGCAGTGTTCTTTTTGATCAAGCCCTTTCCAGCTGCTTTATCAATAATACTGACTGCTTTTTTATAAAGCTTTTCTGCCTCATCCTGTTTGCTAGAAGTCAAAACATTTTTTACGGCGCTGCGCAATTTGGACATATCAGCAATATTTTTATCGCGTCGACTTTTGTCTTGTCTTTCCCGTTTAATCTGTTGGGGATGTCTATCCATAAATAAAATATCCTTTTTATTTAAAATTTCGTGTCGAAAATTATCGTTTTAATGGTTAAAACCCAAAGGAAGAATTTCTGATTTTCATGATTTGAAATACACATAAAATCGTGTATTTTTGTCCATGGATAAAATTGTACTCCTGCATACTGTTCCTATTTTCAGGGATTTAAGCGATAAAGATGTTATTGCTATGTCTGATAAAATGGTGTCTCGTTCGTACAGCCAAGGTCAAATGATCCTTCTCGAAGAATCTATGGGCGAAACATTCTTTGTTATCGCTGGCGGCAGTGTCAAAATTACACGCCTGAGCGAAGATGGTCGAGAAGTAATCCTGGCCATGTTAGGCGAAGGGGATTTCTTCGGAGAAATGTCTCTACTCGATGGTGGAGGCCGTTCGGCAAATGTCGTTGCCTTAGAAGAGGCTGAAGTGCTGACACTTGCCAGGAATGACTTTCTGGATATATTGCAGAAATTTCCAAAAATTGCCATTAGTTTATTGGAAGAATTAGCTCTCCGATTAAGAAAAAGTGATCAGCAAATTGAAAGCCTTTCCTTAAGTGATGTAGAGCATCGCATCGGCATGACACTCGTTCGTCTTTCTGAGGAACTGGGGAAAATCAAAAACGGTAATGTGAATATTTATAATCTTCCCTATCAGCAGGATATTGCGAATATGGCTGGAACTTCCAGGGAAACAGTATCACGAACTTTTTCGTTACTAGAAGAAAAAGGTTTGGTTAAACGCGATGGCCGCAACCTGACCATTTTCGATTACTCTGCCTTTTGTAGGGTATTCGCTTAAAACCCTAAATTTCAACCCATGGATAAAAGCACTTTGGAAGGCGTACGTGCCAACGATCATCGTATGCTGTCACGTGTAATCAGCCGTATTGAATTTGATGAATCGTTGAAAGATGAATTCTTCATTGATCTTCACGAATACAGCACAAACGCAATTCGCATTGGAATTACAGGTCCTCCAGGTGTGGGAAAAAGTACGCTCACAGATCAATTGATCAATCAGTTTATCGAAAATGGACAATCAGTTGGTGTTGTGGCTGTGGATCCGACCAGTCCTTTTACTGGCGGTGCATTACTCGGTGACCGTGTCCGGGAGGACAGGGTGTTTATTCGCAGTATGGGTTCCCATGGTGATCTGGGTGGCCTGGCTCGAAAAGCGCAGGATGTGGGTGATGTATTGGCAGCGAGCGGGAAGGAAATAGTTATTTATGAAACAGTAGGTGTTGGCCAGGGTGAACATGATGTAGCCAAAGCTGTAGACCTGACAATTGTCGTATTGGTTCCGGAATCAGGTGATGAAATCCAGCTGATGAAAGCAGGATTAATTGAAATTGCTGATCTTTTCATAATCAATAAGGCAGATCGGGAAGGAGCGAATAGATTAGCCCAATTATTGCAAAATATGCTTCATACAGCTAATAGAGGAGACAAACTGGAACCACCTGTTTTTATTACAGTTGCCAATGACGGAAAGGGGATTTCAGAATTAATTGCTGGCATTCATGATCATTTAGAAAAAATGGAAGCGCAGGGAATACTTGATATCAAACGTCTTGAAAGGCATCGCAGTCGAGTTTTTAGCTTGGTTCAGGAAAAATTATTGGATGATTTTTGGACATCAGAAAAACGCGCAGCTTTGGAGCAGAAAACGGACTCAATCGATTCGATCAAAGCGTCTCCTCATGAAATATCGGCGTCTTTATTAAACCATGAGTAAAGCCCAGGAAATGCCTTTTCTTGATCATCTGGAAGAATTACGCTGGCGGTTGATCAAATCTTTAGCTGCAATAATTGTTGGCGGTATGGTTGCATTCTTATTTATCGATGATATCATAAAACTCCTCATTGCACCTACAGAACATATTTCATCACCGATGAATCTGCAGGTCTTAACAGTACAAGGTATGTTCATGATCAAATGGGGCCTGGCAATAGTGGGCGGTTTTATACTTGCTCTACCTGTTATTACATACCAAATGGCAAATTTTATTTCACCGGGACTTTATAAAAGTGAAAAAAAATTCATGAAGCCACTGGTCTTTTTCAGTTATCTATCATTTATTATTGGTGTTGTTTTTGCTTATAAGATTATGGTACCATTCTCA
>JYMV01019201.1_pt1 | contig 18458 bp, 22 predicted proteins | sample 338911 | NCBI WGS metagenome assembly JYMV01 (sample SAMN03354496, study PRJNA234377) | hydrothermal vent metagenome | biome: Deep sea; feature: Hydrothermal plumes at the Eastern Lau Spreading Center, Western Pacific Ocean; material: Seawater | place: Tonga | collected 2009 | depth 2000 m m
CCAAACATGGCTATTTTTGGGAGCCTTCCCTGCTTTTCCAACTCTTCAACTTTGGTCTTTGTTTTATCAACATCAAGATTCATTTCATCAGAGTCAAATGCAAAAAACTCGATTTCCAGTCCATGGACAAAACCAGCGGTTCCAAAGTGCTCTTTTTTGCCATGAGAAATATGGCCACCAGCTGGAATTGACGGTGCGATCATAACATCGCCAGGATTTGAAAATGCTGAGTAAACTGCCAAGTTGGCAACAACACCAGAAATTGGTCTCACGTCTGCAAACTCGGCTTTAAACAGTTTCTTTGCTAGATCCATACATTGGATTTCGACCTCATCAATGTAGGTACAGCCAGCATATACACGCTCTCCGGGCCAGCCTTCAGCGTACCTATTACCAAAATCAGAAATTATAGCCTCCCTAACAGCCGGGCTTGGGACATTTTCACTTGCTATTAACGGAATTGAGTTTTCAAACCATTTATTGTGTTTTTCCAAACTTGAAAAAACTTCATCATAAGCCTCTTTGTTTGATGAACTGTCTGCCATACTGTGTACGTTAGTTTTCCCAATTAAAAAATTCCGATTGACTGATGATGAGTGAACAAGGTATAAAATAGGGATTTGGGCGTTTTTTCTAATATGGCAGCTCAAGCAACATCAGCGAACATGCCTGTTATTTTACTTAAGGACGGTTCATCCCAAACAAAGGGCAGGGAGGCTCAAAAAAACAACATTTCTGCAGCTAAAATCATCGCTGAAATTGTACGCACAAGTTTAGGTCCAAGGGGAATGGATAAGATGCTTGTTGATTCTTTAGGAGATGTTACAATTACAAACGATGGAGCTACCATTCTAAAGGAAATTGATGTTCAACACCCAGCGGCAAAGATGCTTGTTGAGATTTCCAAATCAACAGATAACGAAGTTGGCGATGGTACTACATCCGTAGTAGTCCTTGCTGGTGCTCTCTTAGAACATGCAGAATCACTCATCCTGCAAAATGTTCATCCTACAATAATTGTTGATGGTTACAAAAAAGCGGGGAAGAAAGCTAAACAGTATCTCAAAGAAATAGCTGAACAAGTTGCTGCTGACGATAAACCAACATTATTAAAAATTGCAAATACATCCATGCAAACAAAACTAATTCGAAAAGATTCTGATAAACTAGCTGATATTGTAGTACAAGCTGTATTAGCAGCATCTGTAAAAGACGGCGAGAACTATACAGTTGACATTGATGACATTAAAGTTGAAAAAAAGCCAGGCGGCTCTATTTCAGACTCTTCCATTCTTCAAGGAATTGTTCTTGACAAGGAAATCGTTCATTCTGGAATGCCAAAAAAAGTAACCGACTCTAAAATCGCTCTCATTAATACTGCGCTAGAAATCGAAAAGACAGAAATTGACGCTAAGATAAATATCTCAACCCCAGAACAAATGAAATCATTTCTTGACGAAGAAAATAAAATGCTGAAAAACATGGTTGATAAAATTACCAATGTTGGCGCCACAGTTGTTTTTTGTCAAAAAGGAATTGATGACATGTCACAGCATTATTTAGCTAAAGCAGGAATACTAGCTGTCCGAAGAATAAAGGAAAGTGATTTAACAAAACTTGCGAAGGCTTCTGGTGCGAGGATTGTAACTAACCTTGACGATTTATCAGAAAAAGATTTAGGAGCAGCTGGTTTGGTCGAGGAAAGAAAAGTAGAGGAAGATAGATGGGTCTTTGTTGAAGGCTGCAAACACCCAAAATCTGTTACTATTTTGTTAAGAGCTGGCTCACAAAGAGTTGTTGATGAAGTTGAAAGAGGAGTTCATGATGCTATAATGGTAGTTAAAGACGTGATGGAATTACCATCAATCGTAGCTGGCGGAGGATCACCAGAAACATATGTTGCAACTCAAATTACAAGTTGGGCAAAGTCACTGGAAGGCCGAGAACAGCTTGCAGCAGAAAAGTTTGCTGAGGCTTTAGAAGCTATTCCACTTGCACTTAGCGAAAATGCAGGAATGGACCCAATTGATACGCTTGCCATGCTTCGCTCAAGGCAGCTTAAAGGTAATAAATGGACTGGGATAGACGTTATGAAAGGGCAAGTATCAGATTTGAAATTAAGCAATATTGTTGAACCCTTAGCAGTCAAAAACCAAATTATTTCTGCGGCAACTGAGGTTGCTTGTATGATTTTACGTATTGATGATGTGATTGCAACTGCCAAGTCAGCAGGCCCACCACCTGGTGCAGAAGGAGGAATGCCACCTGGAATGGGTGGAATGGGTGGAATGGGTGGAATGGGTGGAATGCCTGACATGGGCGGAATGATGTAATTTTTATTTGCAAATCTAACTACTTTTTACTGAATTAAAATGACAAAGTGGTCGCGTGTTAGAAGGAGAAATGAGAGAAGAAAGGCTGAAGCTGAAGAGCGCTCCGAAAACATTCAACAGACTAGAGAAAATGTAGAACAAGAACACCCTCAAACATTTAAACAAAAACCAATCCTTTCACAGATTCCACGATATGTCTATCTAGTGGCATTTTTTGCATTGCTCTCAGGTGTTTTTTATCCACTTATTACACCCAATCCCGCAGAACAAAATCTAGACAACGTTCTCAAGGGCACTGCAATTTTATTTCTAGGACTTACAGGAGCAATACTTGTGTACAAAGGTACAACATCAGATAAAAATCGGGCAGCGGTTGTTAGTTTGGGGCTTGTATTGATCGCGGTCTCACTCGCACTCATATTCACAATTGCAGGCACGCCTGTATGAGCAATTGTTTAGACATCAAAGTACAAATAAAATTCATGAGGATGAGGCCGGATTGAAATCTCACGCTGATCTTTTCTTTCTAACTCAATAATTCTGCTAACTACAGAATCTGAAAAAATTGGATTTAGATAACCTCTATCACTTTCAAGCTCATCCAAAGCCACTCCTAAGTTAGCGGGCAAAATTCCTATACCTTTCTTTTTTCTCTCTGCTTTAGACATTTTATAGATGTCCTCATGAATTGGGTCTCCAGGATCTGTTTTCTTTTTTATTCCATCAAGTCCTGCAGATAGAACCGCAGGAAAGACAAGATAGGGATTAGATGATGGATCAGGAACCCTATACTCCATTCTTTTCAAACGAGAATATTTTTCTCCCTTAAAGTGACCTGGAATTCTTATTGTTGCAGACCTGTTCGCGGTACTCCATGCAATGTAAACCGGTGCTTCATATCCCGGTACAAGTCTGTGATATGAGTTAGTTGTTGGGTTTGTAATTGCAGTCAATCCCTTAGCATGATCCATAACTCCACCACAAAAGTAGCGTGCCGTCTGGCTTAGTTCATCTGGGTCGTCTTTATCAAAGAATGTATTTTTTCCAGACTTCCAAAGGCTGACATTGGTATGCATGCCGGAACCAGAGTCCATAGAGATTGGCTTTGGCATCATGGTGGCAATTTTCCCATGTTTCTTAGCAATGTTTCGTATGACATATTTGTAAGATTGGGCACTGTCTGCAGCATTAGTCATTTTATCATAATTGATATCGATTTCACATTGACCAGCTGTGGCAACCTCATGGTGATGATTATCACATAAAATTCCAAAATTCTCATTCAATACCTCGACACAATCATTTCTGTATTCAGTTAACGTGTCTGAAGGTGTGCTTGGATAGTAGCCCTCCTGTAATCCCATTGGATAACCAGTTCCTTCTTGACTCCATGGCGCCTCTTTTGATTCAATTGAGTAGGATTGGCCCTTATAGGGAGTTAATACATCCCAGTGAATCTTGTCAAAAACAAAGAATTCTACTTCTGGTCCCCAAAAGCTACCATCAAATCCCTCCGTCTTCAAATGTTCCTCAGCTTTCTGGCATATGCCTCTTGGATCAGTTTCCAATCTACCTTTACCAGCTCCACGGTAGATATCACACAGCATTCTTGCAGATTTTTGATCTCCCATCCATGGAATTACTGCAAATGTACTGGGATCAGGCTTGAGTATTAGATCAGAATCATCAATAGTGGTAAACCCAACAATGGAAGAACCATCAAGTTTGGGAAGCCCGTCCTGCATTTGGTCACTTGTAAATGTGATCGACGATATAGTAGTATGATGAAAGCGACCAGGAAGGCTGGTAAACTGTAAATCGATAAATTTTATTTCATCACGCTTAATCATGGTGAAAACTTCGTCAGCAGAATATTGGATTTCTGTTGGTTTTCCGCCTATGACTTTATATGGCAATTTATTATCTTCAACAGAACAAAAATAACCCCAGTCATTTAAGGATTGTCAGGTATATTTCAATGTCAGAAGAAAATAAAATCGATATCAAATATCTCCAATTGCTCGTTTTACAAGAATCTGAAAACGATGCAATGCAGAAACTTGATTCAAATCTTTACAACTCAATTTCAAAATTCATTGGAGATTTGAAAAGTGAAGAATGTGATGGGATTGATGCAAAAATTAAAAACACTTTGTTAGACATGGTAACTGAGCTTGCATCATCTCTCTTAAAACTGAGGTTGGAAAAGGCATCTTTGGATAGCTCCAACTCTTCCACGTTACTTGATGTGGAAAAATATATTCTCGACTCGCAAAAGGAAATGGAAGAAAGGAAAGAGATGATCCTTTCTAGAATATTAAACGGAAAACCTGAATTATTAGATTCTCACGACCAATAGAAATTATAATCTATAGTTTTAGACTTAGGCATGTCACACCTTGATGTAGATATTATAGATTTTCTTATTCTTACCATAATTCCAGTGGCGGTACTTTTTGTAATTGAAATGATTTGTAGGGCTTCGTGGATTAAACTAACAGTACAAGGAATTATGATGGTAGCTTTTGCCATTGCATATATGACAGTGATTACCCCTCATGTACTTACAGCACTTTGCTTGGTTGCTTTAGCTGGTGCATTGTTCTACCAAGCCAGGCGTTCAAAAATTGATCCAAAAAAGTCCAATTATTAGCAGACTTGATAATCAACCAAACCGACCTAGCAACCTTCTGAAAATATTACGCTTGCCCGTACCGCCGTCACGAATCACCTTTCGCTCACCAAATTTCTTTGCCCTTATTTGAGAAAGCTTGACACACCGATGGTCTTCTGGGAGTCTATGTTCTGAACAAAATGGATCCTTACAGTAATTACACTCAAAAGGCATATCTGTCATATCTCCACAATACGCACACTTTTCTTCCAGCATAACTTGGTATTTGGTTTTTTCCTAATAAATTAGCTATTATATTTTAAAAACACATTTACTGCGTTCATTGAAATTATCGATAATGTCGATAGAAGGCAAAGTTGCGATTATCACGGGAGCAAGCAGCGGTATTGGTTATGCTACCGCATTAGCATTATCCAAGGCTGGTGCGAAAGTGGCTATCGGTGCCAGACGAACTGACAAGCTGGAGCAATTAGAAAATGAAATCAAAAAGAGTGGCGGCGAAGTATTGTCACAAAAGCTTGATGTTACGAAAAAAACTGATTGTGATGCTATTGTTGAGCAAGCAATAAAAAAATGGGGCACGGTTGATATCCTAGTAAACAATGCGGGCTTGATGCCACTTAGTTTTATAAAAAGTCTTAAGGTTGATGAATGGGAACAGATGATTGATGTGAACATTAAAGGTGTACTATATTGTACAGCTGCAGTAATCCCACATTTGAAAGAAAAAAAATCAGGTCATATAGTTAACATTTCATCAGTTGCTGGCAGGCTTGTATTTCCGTCGGGTAGCGTCTATTGTGCAACAAAACATGCTGTTACTGCATTTAGTGAGGGACTAAGGCAGGAATTAAGCGCCAGATCCGGTATTAGGGTAACATGTGTAGAACCCGGAGTGGTTGAAACAGAGCTACTAAACACCATCACCGATGAGTCGTTGCAAGGCTTTATTGAGACAGCAAAGAAATCACAAGGTCTAAAGGCGGATGATATTGCAAGCGCAATTTTATTTGCCCTACAATCACCAGAACACATGAATGTAAACGAAATTCTTATTAGACCTACGACTCAAGAGCGTTAAAATTTTCTTTTTATTTACGATTACATCCGACGGTTTAATAATTTCACGACATGCGCTTAAAGTAGGGGTCGTCGTCTAGATTGGCTATGATGCCAGCCTGGGGTGCTGGAGGTCGCAGGTTCAAATCCTGCCGGTCCCATTATATCTTCAAGACATTTAGTAAACTTTCAAAACTCTCCCTACTTTGATTTTGTTTATATCTACGTAGGACGGAAATAATTTTCTCCTTTTTAGGAACTTTACAAATATCTTTTACAGTTTTTGAAATTCCAGAACCTATGAAAAACGCCTGAGTTGCAGATGTAACATTTGAAGCTCTTCGTTCCACACTTGAGCTTTCGAAATCAATAATGGTGATTTTCTTACCCACAATCACATGTTTTGGCATTCTACTTAATTCTCCATGATCCAAACCAACCATGTCTAGTTTGTAGCAATCTTCAAGAACTTTTTTAATCACTGCCTGAATTTGAGAAGCATGGCTCTTTGATTTCAAATTACTAAACCAGTTACCAATTTTTTCACCTTCTAAATATTCCATCACAAGAAAATTTTTACTAAAATCTATTAATTTTGGTCCAACGCCACAGCGGTTTGTTATTTGAAGTAATTGGGCCTCTTTATTCAAATTTTTTCTTGGTGAATCACTCCGTCTGATTTTGACAGCAACTTTTTTTCTTCCTAATTTACCCAAGACTACGATTCCTACGTAGCCTTTGCCTAACACACTAGTAGTACCAATTTTCAACTCACCTTGGAACGAAATACTCTCTACGCCAAGGTTTTGTAACTCTTTTATTCGTGATTTTGTCTGTGCTTTAGTTCCTTTTGGATAAACCAATATGTCTGAATAAGGAGGTTCAGTTATCTTACTAATTTTAATAAAAGATTGTTTCATCTGTTACGGCAATACTTGCAATTGCATCTTTAATGGATTTGTTTGATACTTTGCTTGCATTAATAATTTTAACACCACTTTTGAAATCCTTCTCAAGTCCCTTAGGAATACCACAATTTTTTAGATTATCTTTCAAAAGGTTTTTCAAAAATAATATCGCATCATCATATTTTCTTTTCTGTAAGGATTGTATTTTGCCTTCTTCATTAATCCACATAAGCTGGCTTTTTTTAAAATTAGCTAAAATAAATTTTTCACAGTGATCCTTACTAGAAATTTCAGGTCCAACCCGAACTAAACTACTTTCAATTTTTTTTGCATGCAACAAAAAAATTAATGCCGCATTTTCCTTTTCATCCTTAACTGACGAATTCCTTAAAACCGTAAATTCACCCAATTCTAACTGAGTTTTTAGTGCATTTGACGCACGTTTTATTTGACCCCAAATAATATCATCACTTCTATCTTTAAACCTAAATTGGACAACTACAATTTTATCAACATTTTTCATAATACGGTTAGAAACTGGCTTTTTAAAAAATTTTTTAGATGGTTTTTTCAAAAACGCCCTACTTGCTAAAACAAACTTTCCTAAATTATCTATTGAAATTGCAGTTCCAAGATTCCTATTGTTATCAATAGGGTCAATGAGTACAATAGGCGAATCAAATTTTTTCATAGTTTTTCCAATCACTTGTCCTTTCTTCAACTCTGAAATTTTCTTTATTGTTTTTTCAAAGCTGCCAAAGTAGGAAATTAGCACTTCTGAGACATATCCACTAAAACCTTCCTTGGCTATTTCAGCTCCATAAACTCCTAGATGGAGAAAAAACTTCTTGAGAATTCTCACATCTTCCTTCATAGAATCAGATAAATTTTGCGACATGAATTTTGTATGATATATGGATCTATCTGTTGCACTTTGCCACTCTCCTTTATTGACATCATAGCACGGAACAATGTTTACTTTGGTTCCGTCAACAATTGCCTCTACAAATGGATGCTCCGCATGCCTAGTGTAAGGCTTGTATTTCTTTAATGATTGAAAACCTATCTCTGTCCCAAGATTTCTAAAATCCTTTTCGGATGTTTTTTTGTTGAATTTAACAAAGATATCAATATCAGCTTTTTCCGGTAGCCATGTACCTTTAGCATATGAACCACCGAGTTCAAACCCAACTACTTGGGGATGTTTTTTTATGAATTCACTTACTAAATCACAAGCCATTTTTACAATACGCTGTTTCCTTTGCTGTAATTTTTTAGGCGGTGTCGCTTCCTTTTTTGCATAGTTTAAGATTGAATTCATTTCTTTCCTTTCACAACCAACACATCTGTATAAATAGGTCCTTCAGGTGTAAGTTCGCTTTTCTTCAATTTAATTTCATAGATCATCTGCTTTCCAAAAGAATATGACGAAAATTTTTCCAATTTGTCTGATATGTCTTCAATCTTGTTTTTTACTCTAAATATAGTAACATGCGGCTTGAATTTTTTATCTGGGCGAAATCCAAGCTGTGATAATTTTATGCGTATCATTTCTGCTAATTTTTCAAGTTCATTGACACCCTCATTCGTTCCAATCCAAATCACTCGTGGGAAGCTAGGCTTGGGGAAAACCCCAATGCCAACAAAACTTATCAAAAACGGAGTAAATTCCAAACTATTTAACGCATCAGAAATTTTTCTAGTCATTTCCTCTGAGATTTCTCCTAAAAATTGTACAGTAAAATGCATGTTATGAAGTTCTACTGGTTTAGCTTTGATGCTTAATTCAGACTGAACATGACTAATAGAATTTAAAACATTTTGATCACTTACTTCAATTGCAACAAAAGTTCGCATTATATTTTTTTTAACATAGCGTTTGTTAGGCATTGCGGTAGATTCATAGACTTGAATTGTGAAACAATTTCACCGTGGTAAAGCTAATAGTCTGTCTAACTGGCATGCCGGGTTCTGGCAAGTCAACTATTGTATCTGCATTAAAGGCAAAAGGTATCGAAGCTTTGAATTTAGGTGATGGTGTTCGTGCTGAGGCAAAAAGACGCAATTTAGAATCAACTGGAGACAACTTGGGCAAGTTGATGTTAGAATTACGTGAGAAAAACGGACCTGGGGCAATTGCCGAACTACTTACGGAGCAAATAAAAAATTCTCAATCTGGAGTAATTATTATTGATGGTGTAAGATCAACTGCAGAGATTGAAGTTTTAAAAAATGTTGGAGATGTAAAATTATTATCGATAGAGGCTTCTGCCGATACTCGCTATAAATTTTTGAGTGCTCGTGGACGCTCAGATGATCCCAAAACAAAGGAAAAATTTGAAGAGCGTGATAACAGAGAACTCGGTGTAGGAATTGGTGAATCCATATCAATAGCAGACGAAACCATTTCAAATAGCAATATTACACTAGACGAACTTACTGAACGAGCATACAAAGTAATTGAAAAATGGATTGATACTTGAGATCCTTAGATGTTAATTGTAAAGTATCCGCCTTTTGTACTATAAACGCATCAGAGGATATGGAAAAAGTTCGAACAGCTGTATCAAACATTCTAACTGATATGGATGAAAAGATAACTGGCGATTCTTTGGTTGTAAACTCAAGCAACTATGAATCCTTAACAAAGATCTATGAAACTATGCGATCAAGGAGGACCAAAAGTGCCTATCGTAGGCATCTAATGCGTAATATGGCAAAAGACTCAACCTGGTTTTATCTTAACAAACAAGCAGCCTTTGCAAACGTTATAGCTCTCTGTGATGAGGCTGACGAATCACCTTTAGGTCCGATAAAAGTGGTATTGCATTCTAAAAACATTGAAGATGTAATAGATTGGCTTGTATCTGATGCTGAATAATTATTCTATTTCTACTTTTAATTGATCATTAGCTGCTATTACGGAATTATGAATGGCTCTTGCTTCATCCAACAAAATACTCTCATCCTTGTATCGAGCAGAAAAGTGAGTTAAAATCAAATTTGAAACAGTTGCGTTTTTTGCAAAAGTAGCAGCTTCTTTTGCGGTAGAGTGACAAGTCTCAACAGCTTTTTCTTTCAGCTCATCTGAAAATGTAGAGTCAAAAACCAGATAGTCACAATTTTTAAAAAACACTTCTAGTTTTTTTATGGGTCTGGTATCACCAGATATACCAATTTTTTTCCCAGGCACATTAGGTCCCATCACCTCGGAGGGTTTTATTGATTTATTTTCAATTACAACTTCCTCTCCTTGTTGAAGTTTATGCCATAACTTTCCTTTTGGAATACCAAGGGCAGTAGCCTTTTCAGGGTAGAATGTTCCCGGTTTTTCTTTTTCAAGAAAAAGAAAAGAAAATGTTTGTACAGAATGTTCGGCTTCACAAGCATACACTTCATATTTTTCCTCGCTTACAACCAATCCTTCATTTACTGACGTTATGAAAACTGGAAATGATAACCCAAAATTCATAACTTTGATATTTGCTGCAATAAACTCTTCAATACCTTCAGGACCGTAAATCTCAACAGGTTCAGTTCTATTTTGCAACGTCATTGTTTGTAAAAACCCTAAAATTCCAATACAATGATCCCCGTGTAAATGTGTGACAAAAATTTTCATTTTTTTATTCCAACCAAGACCTGATTTTAGATAAGAAATTTGTGCGCCCTCACCTGCATCAAACATCAAGATTTCTCCGTCTCTTACCAAGCAGATGCATGAAGTGGAACGTTCTAGTGTAGGATGTGAAGCTGCCGTTCCTAAAAAAATAAGTTCCATCATTTTATTAAATTGATTTCGCTATCACTCCTGCCATGTCAACTTTTGAAGTGCTTCTAGGAATAGTGTTGGTACTTATGATTTTTGACACTCCAGCTTTTTTGATTTTCCTTTCAGCATCTCCAACAAACAGTCCATGTGTGCATGCCACAAAAACCCGTTTGCATTTTTGTTTCTTTAGAAACTGAGTAGCCTTGATAATACTTCCACCAGTACTTATTATGTCATCAATAACAACCAAATCCCTTCCATGAACATCTACTTTGGAAGATTGAATCTGTACTTTTCCGGTATTTCTATTCCTAGATTTTTTTAATGTAATAAAGTCAGTGTTTAAAAGACTGGCAAATTTTTTTGCTCTTGAAGAACCGCCCGTATCAGGAGATACAACTAACGGTTTTTTTATTTTCAGCTTTTTGAAATATTTGGCGAGTTCTGGAATGGCAGAAACATTTACTGTAGGAATTTTAAAGTGATTTAGTGCGGTCTTGCTGTGTATATCAACAACAATGACTTTTTTTGCACCCACTGCTTGGAGCATCTTTGCAACTATTGACATTGTAACTACTTCTCCGCTTAGAAATTGTCTGTCCTGTCTCGCATAACCCATGTATGGTATTATCGCATAGATCTTTGAGGATGCTTTTCTAGCCTGAGAAATTATTGCTAGCGTTTGCAACAGGTTTGTATCAACTGGAGGATATGTGGACTGGACTACTAATATGATGCTTTTTTTTGGTATACTACTGAATGTAATCTTACTTTCACCGTCTGGGAAAATCTTTGTTTGTGCTTCTATATATGGAGCCTTTAGTCTTCTGGCAATTCGTTTTGCTAGATCTCTAGACGCATTTCCTGCTATAACAGCAAACTTAACCAACATCTCAACGAAATAAAACAGATTCTTAAGTCTTCAGAAAATACTAATCGTCTCCACCACGAGCCAAGTCACCAATTCCAAATTCATCAACGACTTGTTTACGCTTACTTTCATACTCTGCAATTTCTTGTGCTTCCCTCTTTTCATCTCCCTGATACACTGTTCTAATTGGCCACGGGATTCTAATATCATATTTTTTAAATTCCTCATACATTATGACTCGCATATCACTTTTCATTTTGAATTGTGAACCATAATTCCTAACATATACAACCAACAGAAAATCAAGAGCTGAGTCGTTGAATTTGTTAAACCTTACAGTTGGCTGAGATATATCTACATGAATGTCTTTATCACAACCACAGCTTGGTTTGTTTTGGTCAAGATAAGGACACCGTATTTGCCTTGCAACTTGGATCTTTTATTTCAATGAGTGCACGTTTTCCTACTTTTACTAAAATAGCCGAAACTTGTTTTGGGTCATTAAGATAGGATACACCAACATCAACTATAGCCGGGACCAATTTAATTTCCTTAGTATAATTAATGATCTCTGCAGTAACCAATTGTCGTGTGGGAATAATTGCTAAGGACTCGTTCAGTCCGTGTCTTACATATGTAACTCGAGGAGTTATCCTATGCACATAACCATTATAACCACTTTCTAACTGGACTCTGTCCCCTTCAGTAAATATTTTGTCTTTTCTTATTAGAATATATGCAAAATAATTTTCCATTGTTTCCTTTAATGCTAATCCAACACCCAATGCCATGCCACCAGTTGCCGTAGCCAAAACAAAAAGATCAACTCCCCACCATCCAACTACACCAATAACAGTGCCAACAAAAATTCCAATGGGAATAATTTGCTTAGCTGACTTGGGAACACGTTCTTTCTGTAACTTTGCATGGCCAGGCGGTTGTGAGGCAGGAATTAATGGCTCGTATTCCTGCTGCCTTTTTCTCTCTCTCCAAACATCAATGGGATAGATTTCTTGCGGCTTTGTTCCTGGTACAAGCTTTCTACCTGAATGGTTATTTCCACTTGTACAATCGTTAAAATATTGTTCATATTTTTTCCTTACAGCTTTCTTCCATTCTTCAAAAGGATCACTCACCAGCTTTTCATAACTTCCTATTGCAACATCCTTACTTGTCCGATAATTTTCTAAAAAGTTTAATCCTTCTTTTGTTTGTAGATTTTTTTCAAACTCTTCCTCTGTAAGATCCTCGGGAAGAATTTTTGGTGGAATCCACTTGAATATTTTATGAAACAAATCGCCATCATCATCTCTAAAACCCTTCATCTCTTTCCAACTTTCAAAGTCCTCTCTTTCGAGGTTTGTTTTTTCTCGCTTATTCAACGCAATTGGTATCAGATGGGAAATTGTGTATCCGATGACAAGTATGTTAATTGTATTTAGGATCTTTGCAAATGTTTGGCTTGGTGAAAGTTCATCAGTTGATATTACTGACTGTTCCTCAAACAATTCAAAAGCCTGTATGTAGACATTTACTGAAGAAACTAATCCAATTGCAAAAAAGGCTAGCATTGCGGTACGGGCAAATCTGGATAAATGTGGACGCGTATAACTGGACTTTTGAGTTTTTATCCATTGAGAAAACTTGCGGTATACAGTCACTATGATTATCAAACCAACTACTAGAACGACTAAAGCCATCTGGAGTGAATCTGAAGATGCTAACAGCTGCGGAATAGTCTCAAACTGTCCTGCCGAAAATTCAGTAAGCTCCTCAACCATTTCCCCTATTCACTAATGAAAATTAAGCTAAATGTCAGAGTTATACCAATCAGTCAGTAGTTATTTAAGTAACAATCAAAATTTTTTACAGATTCTAGATATTTGATAAATAAAAATTCAAGCCTTTTTTGCCATTTTTAGCCAAGATTTAACAATGGTAAGTGATAAAAAAAGTAATGGTAGAACAGCAAGCAGTTTGGTCAGTTAGCGAAACTACATCGATCAAGACTTACACTTTGGCAAATTTTCGTACTATTCCACAAATTGAGCAAATGTCAGGAGAAGTCCAATTTGAGATGGAAGTTGTTGGCAACGTACTTCCTTTTAAGACGAACAATTATGTTGTTGAGCAACTAATTGATTGGAATAACATTCCAAACGATCCCATGTTTGTTCTTACATTTCCTCAGAAAGGTATGTTGATTCCTGAGCATTATGATAAGATGGCAAGTGTTTTGAGGAGTGGAGCAGATAAAAAAGAGATTCAAAACACAGCAAACAACATTCGCTTACAACTAAATCCCCATCCAGCAGGTCAGATGGAGTTAAATGTTCCCCAATTGAAGGATGGGACAAAACTTTATGGAATGCAACATAAATATCAAGAAACCTGTCTCTTCTTTCCAAGCCAAAGCCAAACATGTCATGCCTACTGCAGTTTTTGTTTTCGATGGCCACAGTTTGTTGGTATGGATGAGATGAAATTTGCAATGAGAGAGGGTGAGCAACTAGTACAATATCTTAAGGAACATCCGGAAATAACAGATGTTTTGTTTACTGGAGGCGACCCCATGATTATGAAGGCTAGTATGTTTTCTGTTTATACTAACATCTTACTTGACTCTAAATTACCCAATCTTAAGACAATCAGAATTGGAACTAAGGCAATCTCTTATTGGCCTTACAAATTTTTAACTGACTCAGATGCTGATGAAACCCTGAAAAATTTCGAAAAAATAGTAAAAAGTGGAATACATCTAGCTATAATGGCTCACTTTAATCACCCTGTTGAACTTTCAACGGATCCAATAAAGGAAGCAATCAAACGTATAAGAAAAACAGGCGCTCAAATTAGAACCCAATCGCCATTATTGGCCCACATAAATGATGATGCAGACTTGTGGGCAAAAATGTGGCAAAAACAGGTTTCTTTGGGTTGTATACCATACTACATGTTTGTTGTTAGGGATACTGGGGCTCAACATTATTTTGGAGTACCGCTAGTAAAGGCTGAAAAGATCTTTCGATCTGCGTTTAAACAGGTTAGTGGTCTTGCAAGAACTGTTAGAGGACCAAGCATGTCAGCTACCCCAGGTAAGGTTCACGTTCTTGGTATATCGGAGATTAATGACCAGAAAGTAATTGTATTACAACTTCTACAAGGAAGAAATCCCGATTGGGTAGGCATTCCATTTTTTGCAAAATATGATGAAAATGCTATATGGCTTGATGATTTACAGCCTGCCTTTGGAGAAAAATTCTTCTTTGAAGGTCAAAATAACATAAAACGAAGTTAAAATCTTAAGTACATGGTTTATAAAGACTAACGAAATTAGATTTGGATACCTAGTGAATAAAATGGTAGACAAAGCAAAAAATCTAAAAGCAAAATGTCCAAGATGCGCTAAGGGTAAACTACTTACTGATAACGAATCTGGAGAAACGTTTTGCTCCAAATGTGGTTTTGTACTAACTGAAAAAGTGGTAGAATCTGGACCAGAATGGAGATCTTTTACACAAGATGAACATGGTGATAGAGCTAGAGCTGGAGCACCTACGTCGCTTACAATGCACGATATGGGGCTTGCAACTATTATTAGCCCTGCTAACAAGGATGCATCAGGCAGACCACTAACTTCATCAATGCGAAGTACAATTGAGCGATTACGAACTTGGGACAGCAGAAGTCAAGTTCATGAACCAGTAGACAGAAACTTTAGACAAGCATTCAGTGAACTAAACAGGCTTAAAGACAAACTTGCTATTTCTGACCAAGTAATAGAAAAAGCTGCCTACATCTACAGAAAAGCATTAGATAAAGGCCTGGTTAGGGGGAGATCAATTTCTGCTTTAATGGCATCAGCATTATATGCTGCCTGTCGAGCTGCTGAAACTCCAAGAAATCTGAAAGATGTGGAACAAGCTGCAAACATAAAACGAAAAGACATTGCAAGATGTTATAGACTGCTTGTAAAAGAACTAGATCTAAAAATGCCAGTTACAGATTCAGTCCAATGTGTAGCACGAATAGCAAGCAAAATTGGAATTGAAGAAAAAACAAAACGATATGCAGTTAAAGTTTTAAAACTTGCACAAAAAAATGAGGTTTCTGCCGGCAAAGATCCTATGGGTCTAGCAGCAGCAGCATTATATCTTGCATGTGTCAAAAACGACGAAGATAAAACACAAAGAGATATTGCGGAAGCAGCTAATGTGACAGAGGTAACAATTAGAAATCGCTACAAAGGACTGAAAGATACAGTCTCTTAATATTTTTTTTATTTTTCTTTTTCACTTTTAACAAAACTTCCATCTTGACTTTCAGGTGGTTTTTCTTTTTCACTTTTAACAAAACCTCCATCTTGACTTTCTGGTGGCGGAATTTTTTTTGCACCACCTAAACCAAGTGTGGTAATAATAACAGATGTTATGACAACAAAAAAGATAATTTGTGGATACACTTCCGCATTCGGAAGACCCATTGACAATGGATATGTAGCTAACACTGCAGCAGCTAAACCTCGTGGAATCATAACCGAAGTTACTTTTCTATCAAGTTTAGAAAAACCCCTAACTAAAACTGATTTTGTAATAATTATCCTTCCGATGTAAATTGCGATTGCAGCTACAACGCCAAAGATAACATATTCTATTTGAGCAAAGCTTGCGAGTAAGCCTACAAAAACAAAGAAAAACGCTCTTACCAAAAAGGTAACTTGATTGTGTAAAGAATCATCAATGACGTCTTCTGGAAACTTTACCTTGAGAATCCGTGTAAAGTAGTTCTTCTTTCCAAGCATTATCCCAAATACAAGTGCTGTTAATGCCCCTGACTCACCAAAGGAGGTAGCTAGGAAAAACAGCATAAACACCATACCAATTGTTAGCATATAGCTATGCTGAGCATTTTTCAGCTTTGAAATTACAAACATCCAAGGAATGCCAACTCCAAGACCTAGCACAAGGCCAACCACAACAGCCTTTCCTATAGTTGCGCCCAACATATCAAGACTAAATTCACCAGTTAATACCGCCTCGAACAAAACGAACGCGATTATTACAGCAAAAATATCAGTTAGCGCAGATTCAAAGCTAAGCATAGACTTTGCTTCTTCAGATATGTGGATCTTTTTGACAAGACCGAAAACAATGATAGAACTGCTGCCACCAAGTATTGTACCAAGCAAAACACTATCTATCCATTCCCATCCCAAGCCATAATGTGCAAATGCTGCAACAATACCAACCGAAACCGTAAATCCTACAATTACTAGAATCACAGCAAAGTGCGCAGTCTTCAAGACCTTGCCAATGTGAAGATTCAACCCACCGTCAAACATGATAATAATCAAAGCAACGGCTGCAAAGTAGGGAACAATTTGCACCACTGCTTCCGGCTGAATTATTCCAAGAACTGGCCCAATAATTACTCCTAATATCATCAAAAACAAAATGTCTGGAATGCCTGTTTTTTTGAAAAATGCGACACCCAGTATTATCACCACACTGGCGGCAAGAAGCAAAATTGGCGCTGATGCTACCAGAGAATCCCCAAATGATAGATTAGCAAAAGTGTTTTGCAAATTCGCAATTCCCTCTAGAAGGAAATTATAACCAGAACCATTAGGATCTGGTTCAGGAATAGGATTTTTTTCGAAATATGATTTCAGAACATCTCTTACATTTTTACCTGCAAATCCACTAGTATCAATGTTAGAGAAAACCCCATCCCTGAAAAAAGAAACAAAACTATCCAATATAGCTAAAAACGTTAAATTCACTATAGACAACTTGGTTCTAATCTTTAAAATAAGAATTTGTCAAGCTACCTTGATTTAATGATACGACTACTTCAAAACCATGAATGAATTATGCATAAATTTAGGCTGGTTAACTAAATTTTAACCATGAGCGCTACAGAGACACTCAGAAATGATCATAAACAAATCAAAAGATTGGGCAAAATTATTTCAAAATGCTCTTCTGATATTTCTGCTGGAAAAACTATTCCATTTTCTGATTTAGAGAAGCTCACTCTTATTATTTCTGAATTTCTGGATTCTATCCATTATTCTAGAGAAGAAGATTCATACTTTCCATGTGTTGCCAGCTATGATCATCTCAAAAAAGAAATTCGGGAATTATTAATCGAGCATGAATTTAGTAGAACAATTGCCTCCAAGATAACATTTCATTTAAAACGATGGAAAAATGGAGATGATTCTAGCGAGCCTGTTGCACGGTTCTTACGAACATATTCAATTTATCTAAATGAGCATATGTCTAGGGAGGAGGATTTTTTTGAACGAGCAGAAAAAGAGGTTCTTTCTAAAGAGGAAGAAAAGGACATGTTTGAAGATTTTCAATCCGCTATGGCAATTACCAAAAAAATGGAATCCATTCTAAAAGAGATAGATTATTTAGAAAACCTAAGTTGTTAAATCTGGTTTCAGAGTCCAAGCAATACCAAGTGCCACGAAAGGTATCGATATGAAGCCAATAATGGGCAAAAGTGTGGACAGTTGATCTTGACCAATATCACCAGTAAATAGCCAAGGCAAAGGCAGTGTAACTACAAACCAGATTGATGCCAGTAGGATAATCATATCACGTTTTTTCTTTTCCAATTCATTCACCAATTATTTTAATCTAATTTAATCAGATCGATAGATACTGGATAGCACCACCGAAAACATTCAGTAAGCCCATCATAATTTCTGTTTGGATTTATAACAATCTCCATGGTATATGATTCGTCAAAGCTAATTCTTTTCTCACCCAAATAATCCCAAACATACCATGATGATAATCCATCTTCAACTAAATTTCCCCGTAATTCAAAATCTTCTGAAAAATGACGCCATTTTTCCTTTCCCGCT
>JYMV01031127.1_pt1 | contig 18442 bp, 17 predicted proteins | sample 338911 | NCBI WGS metagenome assembly JYMV01 (sample SAMN03354496, study PRJNA234377) | hydrothermal vent metagenome | biome: Deep sea; feature: Hydrothermal plumes at the Eastern Lau Spreading Center, Western Pacific Ocean; material: Seawater | place: Tonga | collected 2009 | depth 2000 m m
GCCAAGTTGCCATTCGCCAACTTCACCAATCGCTGGGGATTTCCAACAACTGTGACTTCTCATGAAAGGAGGAGCCCCATGCGAAAGCTGATTGAAAAGCTGGCTCAAGCCGAACAAAATTTTGTCCAAACCCGATTTCTGGCTCCTCGAATTAAAGGGGGTCAAGTTCGAGTGAAATTCGAGGGCCTGATCAAGACCTATCAACCCACTCCTCAAGACTTTGAGGGCTGGGGTATCTTTCAGGCCGACGCTAAAAACACAGCTCGGCTCGTGGAACAAGCGAGCCCGGTCCAGGTGAGCAAATATCTAGAACAACTCAATACCGTACGCCTGTATCTGGTTCGACCTCTAAGAGGTCAAAGCTGGGCGGCTTATCCGGTGAATGCGGGAGACTTCCAACAACGATTCGGCGTAGTGAAGCCTGTCGTGGTTCACCTGGTGACTCTGGGCCGAGCTTTTGAGCCTGTGATCGCTCGATTCGACGGGTGCAACTTCTGGTTCGACCGTGTGGACCGTCGAAGCGACCCGAAGATTCCCAGCCGTTTGGCTCAAGCGTTGAAGGCCTTTGTCGCTCCTGACGCGCTTCGAATCAACGGGTTGACTCCGGAATTGAGAGCAGTCTACCGACTGATCTTCGAAAAGTCCGAGGGTATGCGCGTCCGCTGCAGCGAGGATCGTCTCCGACGAGCCCTCGAACTGGGAGGCGGCCGACTGGAGAGTTTCGTCGATCACGGTGACTACTGGAATACCCAGTGGGTCACCTCTCAAGGCGAACGACATCACTCGGCCATTCAAAAGAGAGACCTCACGGTTCTCTCGGCGGGGATCTGCCTGGATGGCGAAGACACAAAGTTCGACCTGCAATCGCTGGTGGGGGTCGTAGAACAGCGATTTTAACGGGTCGTCCGTCAGGACCCGTTGAGGCAGTAGACCCAGGTCGACTCACCCCATGAGTGCGCAACCCGTCGCGCGCTCTGTTCAATGCCCGAACAACAACCCCACCGGTCGGCAGCTTAGCCTGCCGACCGGTTCTTATTTTCTTAAAGGAGGACAGACCATGAAGATCAACTTCCACGAGTCTCTTTATCGCACTCCAGCGGCTATGGAAAAGCTGCGAGGTCATGATATCGTGATCTGCGGTGCGGGAGCTCTCGGTGCCAACATTGCCGAGAGTCTTGCTCGGGCCGGCGTGGAGCGACTCACCATCATCGACCGCGATCGCGTCGAGCAACACAACCTGTCCACCCAGCCTTTCCAAACCGACGATATCGGTGCCCTAAAGGCCGAGGTCCTGACCCACACACTTTATCGCGCAGTGGGTCAAGAAGCGAAGGCTGTTCCCAAAGAGCTCGACCAGACCAACGTACATAAGCTCCTCAAAAACGCGAGTCTGGTCCTCGACTGCTTCGACAACAGCGTGTCTCGGCGAATCGTGACAAGACATTGCCTTGAAAAGAGAGTGCCGTGTCTGCACGCGGGCCTTGCCGACGGTTTTGCCGAGGTTCTCTGGAATGAACATTACCGAGTCCCCTCACCCTCTCAAGACGACATTTGTGACTACCCCCTGGCTCGGAATCTCGTAACACTGACGACCTCCGTGGCCTGCGAAACCATCATCAAATACCTCTTGAGCGGGTCCCAGGAGAACTGGTCGGTCACCCTCGAGGACCTGAAGATAACATCGCTGCCGATGTGAGAGGAGATCCCGATCGGATGCCCTCAGTCGAGCCCTTCGACCCATACAACGGAACAAAGTCGTTGCTATGATAAAGGGGCGCCAGGCGGTTCAAACCCGTCGAACGTCCGGACAAGGCAGTAAAATCGTGGCCTCTGGTGGAGGCTCACGTCAACTTCTGCCGAGCGAGTAACTGCAAGCAAAATCGCAATGTGCGCCACCAGCGCTAAAAGCGTCGTTTCTTGCCAGGTCATTCTCGCTCAAAATACCGGTGCAGACCGATACCTTGTGTGTCCTAGCCCTCTGCACCGGTATTTTTTTTGCCCCACGTTCGCGCTACGACTCCACTCGGAAATTCAATCGTAGACCTCCACTAGTTCGAGCGTCACTCGATCCGTAACTTCATCGTAGGTATAGTCCCATCGGGCAAATTCTCGAGCCTCATCAGATCTCCACTCCACCGAGTCGTCGGTGAGAGTCACCACCAATCCCGAAACGTCGACTGCCGGTTGGAGATAGGTACACACGGCTCGAACTCTCCATTTTCTTCTTAACTCCATGGAGATGTCTCGACCTGGAAGGACGAGATACGGCACACTGAAGTCTGGCTGAAGCGGAACCGATCGCATCCAGCGACAGACAGATTCGGGCTCTTTCCAAAGGGTAGAAAGAACCGCATCGACTCGTCTGTCGGAAACTGGGAACTCATGATTCAAATGCGGCTCTATAAGCGGCTCTGCACCGAGGCCGGGAACCCATCGGCTCCACCGAGAATTCTTTCGGCGAAACAATTCCTCTCTCCGTAAGTCGGAGAATTGCTGTCCCAATCGAACCGCCAGACGGGCCATCTTTGCTGTTTGACTGTGAGGGTCCAAGCCTTCAAAAGTGTAGCTCTTCACAAGATGCAATGGGATCTCGCAAAGCTGACATTTCGACCCATCGGTGCAGAATAAAAGCTCCGTCATCTGCCCGGGTTCGGAACAGAAGAAGATCTGCTCTTGCTCCACCTCCAAGAATGCGTCATCGGCGCACTCCAACCATCCACCCACAGCAGAGTTCCAACAAGGCTGAGCTCGCCATAGGAGTTCCATCATCTGCTCCCTCAGCTCGACAGAGGACAAGTAGCAATGTCGAAAACACAGAGTCTCTGCCACCTCTAGTCGAAGGATCTGTTGGTCCTGGACTTCGATGACCGTACCCGGCTGAAGAGAAATGTTGCCGATTGTACTGCGCCCTCTCATAACGCAGATCATCTGATCCCCCAGACATTTGAAAAGGTGAGTGCCTGGACAGAACTCCTGATAGCCCCAACAACCAAGTTCGCTTCCCAACTGCCGGCTGGATTCTTCGTAGTCGTTCGGCCCGCTCACTGCGAGCTGCCTTTGAGGTAACTGCATTGCTTTTTACTCCGATGGATACTATTTTGATGTCCATCGGGAATGAACTCCGTGAAATATTACCTGAAGAAGATTGAACAGTCCTACGCCGAAAGCCCTCGTATGGACATCACCATATACCACTGCACCAGTTGAGGCTACGGCCCCAGAGCTGCGAGTCTCGCCGCCAGTATCAAGAAAGAACTTGGGATTTCCGCGAAACTAAGGCCGGGTAGGGCCGGTCAGTTCGAAGTCTTCATCGAAGGTGAACTCGTCATCGGTAAAGAGCAGGTCGGATTCCTTCAAAAGCTCCTAGGCAACAAAGGAATACCCGCCGATGAGAAAGTGATAACTCTCCTCAAAGCACGCCAGACCGGTGAATCGAACCGATCCGACTGAGACGCCCTGCAAGGGGCCGCACGAGTTAACACTTTGTCAACAAACCGCAAAAAGCTTCAAGCTCCAGTCAAGCTTCATCCAGCCGCGAAGACCCGCTCAATGTCCGTGATTTCGGGGGTTTGGCCTGTCTCCGAGAACTCAGTTAAAAAACTCACCTAGAATTCAAGAAGCTTTCAAAAAAGCCCGAAAAACACACGTTTCCCGTCCGATACCTCCCATAGAGCAGTCTCCCTAAACATTCTGTTAACATCTCAAAAAGAGCTTCAAAACACCCCTCAAGCCTATCTTCATTTCGCTTCCGGCGAAGGCAAATTTTCGTAGACAAGGGCTTGCTCCGATTTAACTTGCGGTTCACATTCTGGCAACAAACAGTGTCTTGGCCGCCAAATCCTGGGGAAGTTCCCCACGATACATTGAGGTCAAGATAAAGAAAGAAAGTGTGCCAAAAAGATATGAACGAAATACAGAAACTCACAGCCATCCTCACCATGAGCCGCGAAGGTAAAGCCATCCGCTACGACTCCAGCAAGAGCAAAACGAGTCGACGCGCGGTGAACGGAGACTTCCGAACCCCTCGCCACAACTTCGTCCCCTACTATAGCCTTCGACCCACCGGGACCTGCGGCTCGCTCGAACGGCCGGCCTTCGAATCCTCTCCTTTCGGTGGAGAGCTAGACCTGCACGCCTAAACATGATCGGCTGAAGAGGCCGCCAGCCTGCAACGAAGAAGGCTTCGGTGTGAAGTCCGGAGCGAGATACGCCCTTATTGGAGGGTTGGTGCTCACCTTAGTCTCAGTGGGTAGCCGTCTTTATGTGGCGGGGTATGATGCTGCGGCCCGAGAGGCGGCTCTTACTCAAAGAGAGGCTATCAATCAACGCTTTGATATTGAGCTGAAGGCCGACACCCCCCGAAACACCATCGCCGACTGGAACGATGGAAACAAGAGCGCTCTCACCGGCCTCACCATCTTAGTTTCCGAACCGCCAGGTGCCGATGTGCGTCATGAATCGCGGGGCAAGAAGCTGGACAGAGATCGATTTGTCGAGGGGATCCTCCAGTTGACTCCAACTGTACTGAGGAAAGAAAAGCTTCCGGAGACTGTGACACTAAGTACGCGAGTCCGAGAAGGAACCTTTTCCCAAGCCGATATCGCCTCCGGCCGCGTCCAACTCCCTCTGCGCCCACTCTACGCTACTCTCAATCTCAGCCTACTACCAGGTCTCATCCTGCTCTTGGCAGGTATCGGAATGCTCAAACGTGGGGCCCACGCCGAGTCATCCGCACTGCAAAAGTCGAGCACAGCTTCAGGGAACTCAAAAAAATCCGAATCAAGTTCTCTAGACACCGTCATCAGTCAGGCCCCTCCCCGACCCGTCCCAGGACCGGTCACTCACTCCGCCGACACCCCGGACGAACTCATCTACGGAAATTTCATCAAAGAGCAAGAGATCGGAAAGGGCAACATGGGGACGGTCTATCTGAGTCGCTCCGGTCATGAGGGTGATCCCAACAAGTATGCTCTCAAGATCCTGGATCCGAGCTGGGGGGACGGTAAGGATTTCCGGGCCCGCTTCGACCGAGAGGCTAAAATCTGCCTGAAGCTTCTTCATCCCAATCTCGTTCGGGCCCATCAATCCGGCGAGAAAGAGGGCCAGCTCTGGATGGTGATGGATTATATCGAAGGCCGAGAACTCACCGAATGGCTGCAAGAAAAGAAGCATTCCGAGCAAGAGATTGCCAAGCTTTTCGTTGAGGTGTGTGAGGGTCTCCAGTACGCCCACGAACAAGAGATTGTGCATCGCGATCTCAAGCCCAGCAACATTATCGTCTCGAACAAAAACGACAGACCTGTCATCGCCGATTTCGGCCTGGCCCGAGGCAAGCATTATGCCACCATCACCAAGACAAACACCACTCTTGGGACCCCCACCTATATGCCTCCGGAACAGATCGTAGGTGGCCAGGGAAGTCCGCAAGGCGATCTTTACAGTCTGGGCTGTATTATCCACGAGGCCCTGACAGGGGAACCGGCTTTCCAGGCCAACGACGTTCTAGAGATGCTTCAGAAAAAGCTTATGGGTGAAAAGCCTCGGGAACTCACCGACCAGGAGGCCGGCCCTCGCTTTCGTGAGATCCTGGCAAAATTTCTGGCCAACGAGCCGCAAGAGCGATACTCTTCGGCCCGCGAAGCCGGCGAGGCGTTGCGAACCCTACTCTGAGAACTGAGTGAGACGTCGTTCAATCTCGTTGGGGTCCTTCAATCGCTCCTGGGGCTCGGCTCGCAACAACGCGTCCACCAACTCCGAAAGCCCCGAGGGAACATCCGAGCGAACCTTTTGGAGCGGTTGGTAGTCTTGTCGGGTTTGAGCCGCCATGATCTGAAAGAAGCCCGCCCCGTCGAATGGCACTCTGCCGGCCAGTAAGCGATACACGGTCACCCCGAGACTGTAAAAGTCACAAGCCGGAGAGACTTCTCCTTTGAGCTGCTCCGGCGCCATGTAACCTGCGGTTCCCGCCGAGTTGTGCTCGTCGGAATCCAGAGTGGCGGCGATACCGAAGTCTAAAATCTTAGCTCGCCCCTCGGCTGTGAGAAGAATGTTGGCAGGTTTGATATCCCGGTGAACAACTTTCTTTTTGTGGGCATAGTTGAGGGCTGAGACAACCTCAAGAGACCAGGCACAAACGTCTTTCACGGAAGGCTCCTCAACTTCATCCAACGTCTTCCCCTCCACAAAATCGAAAACGATGTAGTGAAAACCTAGGCCTTGTCCCCAGTCCAACAGAGCAACGATCCCAGGATGGCGCAAGTCTCGGCAAGTCTTGCACTCTTGCTGAAAAGCCGCCTCGTCGCCGGTTCCCTCCAGCAGAAACTTGACCGCATAGAGAACATCCCGGGACTCCTCGGGCTTATCGCACAAGAAAACCGAGCCGGCTCCCCCTTCTCCCAGCTTCCGAATCAGGCGATAATCGTTGAGAACGAGACCGGGAATCAGTTTTCCCTCTTTTCGTAGACGCGATTGATGAGCTCTTTGTTTGACTTGGGGGATAACCACCGCAACACTAAAGCCGGCGGTGAGAGCAAGGGCCAAGAAGCTGAAGATGTAGTCTCGGATGAAATAGAGAGCAGGCACAAGGAGGGGTATCTTCGGGGTGAGACGGACCTCAATTCGTCGCTCGAAATCCTCCGGGGTCAACCTGATAACCTCTTGCTCGTAGCCCCATAGGTCGAGGACAAAGGTAAACCGGCTCTTCTCGGAACGCTCCAAGGGGACGGGCCCCGGAGCCTTGACCAACGGCTTCAATTGAAATCCGTGAACACTCCTGGCTCCCGGCGAACTGATTTGAGCCCCTGCAGGCTGGGTGTGAATGTAAATCTTGTCCGGCAGAAGCTCTTCCCTGAAAGACAGGAATTGGGCCACCAGAAGACCTACTACTACTAAGAGTAGGGCTGGCAAAGACTTCTCCCAGGGCTTCTTCACAGTCCAAAATTCTCGCGTCGTGGCGCGTGAACCTTTAGAGTGGTATCCTATGAACGTGCGCAGGGGCTTTAGCAGAGGGTTTTCATTGGCCGAACTGATGGTTGCTCTCATGATTCTGTCGGTGGTCTCGCTCATTCTCTCCGGCCTTATCCCCGCAACCATTGTCGGAATGGCCAAAGCCGCCAAAAGAGCCAACGCCGGCATCATTGCCGACAACAGGTTGGCCCTGATGCAACAAGCCGGATTTGGCAATCTCACCCCCACAGCACCACCTCACGAAACGTTAGTGGTGGAGAAAACAGAGTATAATCTTCAGGTCCTTATTGAGAAAGCTAAATTGAGCGACGGCACCGACATGGATGACGATGTCGCAAAAATGGTCAGTGTTGTGGTGCGTTGGAAAGACAGGAACGGCGATCAAGAACATGTGAGTCGGGCGGTAATTTTTAAGCGCATATGAGATTGCGGGGCCGCGGCATAACTTTGATCGAAGTCCTGGTGTCGCTCAGCCTGGTCTCCATCGTGACGCTTATGATCCTCGCCCTCTTCGTTCCCAGCATGTCGCTCTTTAGACGCCAGACGGGAAAATCGGACAGTTATCGCGGATGCCTGATGCTGCTAGAAAAGTTCCGGGTGGGGCTCATGAACTCGCAGATGGAAACGGTCACGATTTCCCCCACAGGTCAGGCCATCAGTTGGCAGATGATTGAAGACGACCCCCCCTTCTCCGCCTCCACGGGCGACGCGCTCATGTCGCCGGAGTTTGCCGTTCTCTATTACAAAGAGGATGAGAAAAGAGTCTATTACAAACTCTACAACAGCGGTAGCTCCGGTCCGCCCGATCAGCCTTCTTTCCTGAGCCTAAGCGATCTGAATACCGCCATCGGCTCACCCTCCAACAAAACCTACGTCATCGGGCGCAACATCACCGAATTTCGAATCACCGATAAAGACGGAGACGTCACTCTCCTGGAGCCACCGCTCACCCTGACCATCAAAAGCGAAATCGATACCGAACATATCGGCAACAACGATTCGGAGTCGTTCCGCGTCCAGGCGAGCGTGACGCCCCGCAGCATGCGCTGGTAGGTCCACACTCGACAGGGTTGAAGTTTCGTCTCTGTGTCGCCCCCTTTACAAGCTGTTCAAGTGGTGCGCCACTGCCTTGAACTAGGATGGTCATCCAGCGCTCATCTCTCCACGAAATGGAGATCGACGTGAACAACCTTCCCCTGAGACACCCCTCATCCCGCACACTTCCTAAGTGGGCGCCCGACGGCAGCAAACTTTTACTGGAAATGGGAAGGCAGCCGAGCGTTGTGGATTTGAACTCTAACGAGGTGACCGGCATCGGTCCCCAAGACACCTGGGTCACCTACACCGATTGGAGCCCGGGCGGAGACCGGGTCACCTATTCTTATCGCGGCCTGCACGACGGCCAAAAAGACCCTCACTGGGGTATCTACTCAGCCAAGCCCGACGGCTCCGAACCGAAACTGCTCTCAAGCACCGGTTGGAGAGGCAGTTACTCTCCGGACGGAAATAAGATCGCCTATCATCTGGTCAAAATGGATGCTCCCATCCGCCTGGCGGTCATGAACGCCGACGGAAGCAACGAGACTCCGGTGGCCACCGAGCAGGTTCTGGGTGGCATGACATGGACGCCGGACAGCAAGGCGATCGTCTATGAGGACTGGAGTACGGAGAACGGCCAGATCAAGAAAATAGATCTTGAAACGGGGAAAAAGAGCCGGGTGCTCCCGAACTCTCACGAATCGGACAAAACGCCGGCCTTCTCCCCCAACGGCAACAAGATGCTCTTTGAGAGATTCCACTCTCCCGGTCGTCGTACCGAAATTCGAATCCTGGATGTCAAAACCGGAGAAGACAAACCGTTCGCCAATCTCAATCGCTCCAACCACGATGCCATCTGGTCACCGGACGGAAGCAAAGTGGTTTTCACCTCCAACACCGAAGAGAACAATTTCGACCTCTACATGGTGGACGCCGACGGCACCAATCTCCAACAACTCACCAATCTCCCCGGAGACGAGTACGCCCCCGCCTGGTCCCCCGACGGGAAAAGCATCGCCTTCTATCACTACGAAAGAGAAGCTCCCCGTGGCGAGCAAAGATCCGCTAAAATCGTTCATCCTGAGGACAAGAGTATTCGGACCGTGTTTAAGGAGTGGCAATAGGCCTGCCCCCTAAAAAAAGAAAAGCCCCCGAACTTTTTTCGGGAGCCGACCAAGAAGTGTGCTTACTGTAGTTATCCCACACAATCCAGGGGCGTCTACCCCCTGAAGCAGAATTCTTTTTAAAAACAAATCAGCTCCCGCGGGAGCCATAATCTTCGGACGTCTTGGCGAGCACTTACCGCTCCCTTCAAATCTGATCGGAGAAGGCTCCCCCGCCCATGCCGCTAAAGCCGCCGCCTCGGGCGAAATCTCGCATGGCCCCTGGAGTGACCTCCACTTCCCCAAGACTCTTTCTCAGGTTCTTAACGGCACGTAGATGAAGCTGAGAGATACGTTGTTTGCTGACACCCAATCTTTGAGAGATCGACTCGAAGGTCTCTCCCTGGAAATAGTGGCTTTCGATAATCTCTTTGTCTCGCTCAGGAAGCCTCTCTAAAGCTTTGCGAAGAGCATCCCGCTCTTCTCCAAACTCGTACTCCTGATCGGGGCTGACAAAGCCCGTGTCTTCCACCAGATCTCCCATGGAAGCGTCGCTGTCCTCGGTTCCAAGGGGCGTATCCAGGGAGAGCAGATACATGTTGCTCAAGTCGGCGATGATTTCATAGACTTCCTTGGCCGACATTTCCAGCTCCTGGGCGATGTCTTCCTCGGTGGGACGGCGGCCGGTGACAGCTTGTAGCTTGTCCACCGCCTTCTGAAAGTGACGTACTTTCGTCTTGGTTCGCTCAGGCACCCATTCCAGGCGGCGCAGACCGTTCAGGATAGAGCCTCTCACCACCGGCGTAGCGTAAGTTGAGAACTTGAAGCCACGCTCGGGCTCAAAGGCGTCGATAGCCTTGACCAAACCGAGCATGCCGTCTGAGATAAGGTCCTCTACCTCGGTTCCCTGGCGCAATTTTCGCACAATTTTGTGGGCAAGCTTATAAACCAGCCCCTGATAGTGCAGCACCAGTTCTTCCTTGAGGTACGGGTCCTCCGTCTCTTTATATTCTCGCCAGACCTCGGCGATGTCGCTCATAATCGGTTTGTTCTACAGAAATAAGAAAAACCCATCTGTGGGAGGGCATTGTGTCGAGCCGAACGCCAAATCATACAGACCAGGCTATCTGTAAAGCCGAATCTTCTTGATCTTAGCGGTGGGCTTCAGTTCCGACTCGGGAATTTTCTGAAACTCGCCGTCTAACGGCTTCTTACCCTGATAGTCGCTCTTATCCAGGTGCAATTGCAGCCCCTCAAGATACTCGCTCTGGGCGAAAAGGCTATCGCTCACGTAGGTGTAGATGAGTTCACCACCGGGGAAAGACCTGGCCGCCTCTCGCCACTCCGTTCCCACTCCGTAACCGGCTTCATGCCGCACCAGGGGACTCTCAATGATCAACTCATCGATGACGCCGGTATCGTCCAGACGAGCTTTTCCCACCGGCTTACCTTGATAGGAGAGCTTGAGGTAGGTCGTCTTGTAAGTCTCTCCCTCAGCCGATTCGGTTTCCACCACCTTCTCATGAGTAAGCCCGGGCTCACCCGACGTTGCCGGAGCCTTCTCACCCATCAGATAGTTGTACAGGCCTTGCTCGGTCATGCCGAGCGGCCGCTCTTCAGCTAGAAGCGGTCCGGCAAAAATTAGCAGCATTACCGCAATCAAAAAACTTCTCAATTTTCAAACTCCTATCAAAGTCACCCCAAAAGATGAAAGAGGACCAATAAAAGGGATGGGATGTTGCTCTGTTTTCCAAGAGTCTTAGTTGGGCCTTCCTAAAAGCCTGAGCATGATTCTCCCCCCGGCTCAGATGACTGTAGTATTCCGTCATTAGAGCCTTGGTGGCTACATCAGGCACGCTCCACAAGCTCCCTACCACCGCACCGGCTCCCTTACTCCAAAAGGCATCCGCGAGACTGTTGACCTCGGTACCTGTTCTTGTACCACTGAGGGCTGTCTGACAAGCCGAGAGAGTTACCAAATTGGTCCTCCTTAAGTCCAGTCTGCTCAAAATCTCCTGTCGAGTCAGTGCCTCTCCGCCTCCACGACCATTCGACATCACCAGAAAACTCTGATCCGGATTCCGATCTACCAGAGTGCCGTGAGTAGCAAGATGGAGAACATCTGTGGAAGCCGCCACCTGCTCCAGAGCATTCTCACTGGCTTGACTCCTCAAGTAGAGTTTGGCGCCGGGGTTGAGCTGCTTCAAGGCCAGAGACTCCAATTCGGCTCCCGGGAGCGTCCCGTCAGGATTACCGAACACACTCCACGTTCCCTTAGCGGGAAAGGCCGAAGCTGGCTCCTTAATGCGAGCGAGATCGCCCGCTCTGAGCGAATAGACGACGGCGTAGTCCTGGATAAGAAACTTTGCCGGACCCTGCTCAGGCTTGTTAATAAGCGCCTGGAAGGGCAAATGGTTGAGAATCCCCGAACTCGCGATTATCAAGGTCTTCTTACCCTGCAACTCCGGCTCAATGGGCTTTATCAGCTGACCGTACAACTTGTCCAGTAATCCGAACGCTATCCGATTGTCGGTGGGAGATTGACGTATCAGTCGCTCTCTAAGTGTCTGAACGTCTCGTTCTAACTGACTGACTCGAAGGGGGTACTCACGCGCTGAAACACTCTCCCGGGTCAGAGCCAGAATGAAAACTTTGTCTCGTGTCCGAGATGGAAGATGTTGGACCAACAGACTGTCCGGGGGAAGGGTTTCCTGAATATCCTTGATCTCGGCGGGCGTGGTGAAGAGCAAACGCCGGTATTTGGGATCGGCCTGCAACCTGGAGAGCATCGCCGAAAGCTCTTTTCTGGCCGCCGACACGGCCTTCCGGGCGGCCTCTTCGTCGATCGGACCCGTGCCGGTTGCAAGCGCTTTCTTAAGCTTCTCGATCTTCTGTTTCTGCCAGGCCACATCGGTCTGCTCGGGCAAGGGAGTCGAGACGACTTTATGAAGCAGCGCTTCTTTCTCCATCACGGAGAGAGCAGCGTCTGTCTCCTTGGCTTCAAAAGCCCACACTGCTTGAAGTTCAAAAAGCGCTGAGTATCTCTCTTTCATGTGCCGGAGAGCCCCCGCTCCCCCCCTGGACTCAAGAGCCAGTTGTTCCACCTCCGACAAGGCGCTCTGGAGAACCTCACGCGCCTCTTGGCGAACACCTTGATAATCGAGAATCTGGGCAAGAAGTATCCTGGCTCGAACTCTGGTGTCCAATCGAGCACTCTCGGCCAGATTTTGGGACGCTCGGAGGGCCTGGTCGATCCGGGGCTTGAGCTTGTACTTTACGACAATTTCAATCTCTCTGAGCAGAGCATCGTCGAGAATGCGTCGGTCCGTACCCGCTCTTAGGGATTGAATAGCGGACTTTATTCGCTTGAGGGCCTCCTCAGGTGAGGTGTCGAGGTCCAGCTCGGCCAGAGCCAGATCGACCAGGCCGAGACGGGTATTGTACACATGAGCGGCTTCCGGGAAGGTGGTATTCAACAAAGCTATGGCCGGGCCTAAAGAACTTCTCAGATTGTCCAGTTCGGCCCGACTCATCTCGCCCCGCCAGACCGCATCTCTCGTGACCTCGGGATTGGCGCTAAACTTAAGAGAGAGCAAATCAAGTTCACGTTGAAAGGGCTCAAAAACGTTGAATCCTAAAGCCCTGTCGATCCAACCTTGCTCCCAAGAATTGAGATTCTCACCAACCCTCTTCCACACCAGGGGCTCAGCCTTCGTGGAAGCAGTAACATGATTGAGCGGCTGGATCGTTCTTTTGAACTCCTCCTCATAACTCTCTCGGCTGTTCAGCTCACCTCGAAACTGACGAACTCTTTGTCGAGCGGATAGAAAGCAGAAAGTGTAAAGGGGAGAGTTCTCAGCAACCTTCAAGCCCTCGGCGGCGTGGCTCTCAAATTCTTCCAATCTCCCCTTCTCTTCCGACTCTTTCAGCTTAGCCAGGAGCCAGTAAAGGCGTTCTTCTTTACCCAGACCCTCGGGTAGATTCGAAACTGAATTTCGCCCGAGTTCAGCACCAAGGATGTTTTTACGCAGCTCCACCATCGGCGTCTTGTCTTCGATTCTATCGAGAAGCTCTAACGCTTTGGCATAGGCTCCTACTCGGGTCAGGTAGTCGGCCGTTCTCCAATGGACGGATCGCTCCAGCCCTGCCGTCCTCTCCGCGGGAGTGATAGGGCTGTTGAAAGGCAAGGCCTCCCCCAAATCCTCGATATGAGTTTCCATCGACTCTTCACTGACATAAACCGGCAAAGTTGGGTCGGCGATAAAAGCCATGGCGTAGACCACGTTGAGCTTATCGCCCCGGGGTCCGGACTTGTGAATATCACGGCTCCAATTGACCCAGTAGTAAAGATCTTTTCCACCCTCCCGCACGGTTTGCTGCACAGCGTTCATGTTGCCGGAGAGGGTCTCTTTGTTGGCCTTGTCGAGAAGAGCTTCCAGTGTCCGAGCACGAGCCATAAAGGCCTCTGCAGCTTTTGTTTCCGCCGACCCACCTCGGCTCATCCGAAGCAACTCGAGAAACATGAGAGCTCTCAGACGAGAGATGGGGACGTCATCGGTCGATGCCACCGCTTGCTGAATCTGTTCGTTTTGCCGTGCGGAGTCGGAGGAATCCTTTAGGAGCTTTACGGCGCTCGCTTGCCCCTGAAAAAGAAGGCTCTCCGCGACCTTTTGAACTAGCGTGTCGGCGTTAGCCGTAACTGAGACTAGAAGAAACAAGACAAAGAGCTTTGCAAATTTTTCCATGGTTTGGGATGTCCGACCTATTCTGACAGTCTACTCTCTGGAGAATCCGCTGGAAGGCAAAAACTCCGGCCTCTCCTTCTTTCTAGCCAACTCTTCTACCAGGGAGACAACCCACCCGCCTATCTGAGCCGTTCCTTCAAGATTCCAATCTTGCGACTGCACGGCCAAGGAGTCGGTGGTTTGATGATAATGCCTGGCCCTGAACTGCTTACGCTTTTCCTTCACATTGACCGCAGGGTCGGCGGAGGTCGGTCCTTCAGTAGGCCATAAACCGGGGATCCCGGCTCGTGCAAAACTGAACTGATCGGAGCGAAAAAAGAACCCGTTCTCCTTGTCTAGCTCCGGGATGTAGCGAAGACCGACCTTCTCTGCTGCCACCCGAGCGGTTTCATCAAGAGTCGATTGGTCGGCCCCGATGGCGTAGACATCTTTGGTGGGTCCCCAGATGTTGGTCATTTCAAGGTTGATATTGGCCCAGGCTTTGTCCTCCGGCATGGGAAGATGAGAGGCTAAAAAGCGTGACCCCCACAGCCCCTGTTCCTCGGCACTGACGGCTACGAACATCAAATTCACGGGCAGTCGACTCTCCAATTGAGAAAAATGACGAGCCACCGCCAATAGGACAGCCGTTGCCGAGGTGTTGTCTACCACTCCGCTATACGGCTCCCCTTGAGTCGACATACCGATATGATCGTAGTGAGCCGTTAGGATGATTGTTGGGGACGACCCGGGAGAATCTCCGGAGGCCGGCAAGACGGCACCCACGTTGGAGGTCTTGACCGTTCGAAATGTGGGCTTCATGGCGAGGCTGAGATTGACTCCCAGCGGCACCGGCTTGAAGTCCTTCGTTTCAGCGCGGCTCAGAAGTTGAGCGTAGTCCACCCCTGCTTCTGCCACCACTTCCTTCACCACCGGCTCCGAGAGCCAGCCCTCGAAGGAACTCCCCATATATTCCGAGGGGATAGTGAAACCCTCGGTCGTCCAGGAATTCCGCACCACGCCCCAACCGTAAGTAGCCCGCTTGTCGTTATGAATCAAAAGCACGCCTTTGGCCCCGAGTCTTGCAGCTTGCTCGTACTTGTAGGTCCATCGACCGTAATAGGTCATCTGAGTTCCCTCAAAGAGGCCGCCCTCTTCGTTGCCGGGTTCATTCACTTCCACCAGCAAGATCTTGTCTTTCAGGTCCGCTCCTTTGACGTCATCCCAACCACGCTCCGGTGCGTCGATGAGGTATCCTGCATAGACCAATTCACCGGTGACTCGCTCAGGTAGATCCTGATGGTTCGAGAAGACCACAAAATCCTTCCCATACGTCAAAGGATCAGCGCCCTCTATCTCGAGTTGGGGATTCGGGTCGGGCGTACTACCCAGGAGCTCGAAAGGCTGATCATAGCTCTTCCCAAAGGCGGGCTGAAGGCCCAACTCCCGGAATTCGGCCTCGATATACATGCGAGCCAACTCCAACCCGTCCGACCCTAACCCCCGCCCTTCAAGCTTCGGATCGGCCAGGAATCGGATATGAGCTTCCAGTTCCGACTCGGAAATCGGTTGAGCCCCGACTGTCCAGGTGCTGACAACGAGGAGACTAAAAATGAGGAAATCACGTAAAGACATCTTCACTGCCTTTTACAGACAAACACAAAAATCCACCCCAAGTGGAGTGGATTCTTGAGTCTGAAGCCTGTGTCTTGAAATTACATCTGCTTCTTCATCTGCTCAAACATCATGCTGGCAAGACCGATACCGCCGTTTTGGGACCAGTCTTTGGCCCTCTCCTGGTCAAGCATATCAGCGAACTGGTCGGCTCCTTGACTGTTGCCGAACATACCGCCTTTAGGACCGGCTTGACGCATCTGCTTCATCATCTGAGTCAGAAACATCTGTTCGAACTGTTGACATGCGTCTTGAAGCTTGGCTTCTTCTTTCGCCTTACCGGGGCCGGCAGCGGCTTGCTTGCTCGGCTCCAGTGGAGACATTCCTTCGATCATCATTTAACTATGGCTCCTTACGTTATCGGACCAGTTGGTTGCTCTGTTTCATCATCTCGTCAGCGGCAGAGACGCCTTTTTGACTCATTTCGAAAGAGCGCTGAGCTTGAACGATGGAGATCATCTCTTCAACGATATTGATGTTCGACTTTTCGAGGTGTCCTTGAGCGAGAGCGCCCAGTCCTGCCGTCTTGTCTCCGGGGGTTCCTTCGACTTTAGAACCGGATACGTCGGTTTCTACGAAGAGGTTACCACCCACAGCTTTCAGACCGGAGGGGTTGAGGAACTTGGTCAGTTTGATCTGGCCGAGGGTCTCGGGCTTGCCGTCGGCACTCTCGTTGGAAACACCGGTCACTTCGCCGGAGGGGGAAATCTTGATGTTGGAATAGTTGCTGGGGATGGTGATTCCCAGGCTGTGACCGGCCGAGGTGGTCACCTGATTGGTCTTACCGTTGTAGCGAAAATCACCGGCGCGAGTATAGGCCACCTTACCGTCGGGCATATTCACTTTGAAGAAGCCTTCGCCTTCGATTCCTACGTGGAACGGGTTTCCGGTCTTCTGCAAACCACCCTGAGTGAACAAGCGGTCGGTGGAGGTGGCACGAACACCCATACCGATCTGGGTTCCGCCGGTGGCTTCGGTGCCGGGCTCTTGCATAGTTGCGTAAAGAAGGTCCTCAAACGCTACGCTGGATTTCTTGTATCCGGTGGTCTGGTAGTTGGCCAGGTTGTTGGATACGTTGTCAATGTTCATCTGCTGGGCCATCATTCCGGAAGCCGCAGTGTAAAGTGCTCTCATCATAAGCTGTTAGTTCTCCTCCACGCTAATTGAACTCTAGTCAGTAGTGTACGCTATTTATCGAACTCTTCCAAGTTCGGAAACGGCTTTTTGCAGTCGCTGGTCGTTGGCCGACAGTGCTTTCTGGTTGGCCTCGAAGTTTCTCATCACTTGCATAAGGCCCACCATCTCTTGCAGGGCGTTGACGTTGGACATCTCCAAGAAGCCTTGTTTGATGTGAAAATCGTTGCTGGCACGAACTTTGGGAGTGCCGGCCTGGAACGCTGTGCTTCCGGCCCGCTTCATATCTTCGGAATCTTCGAAGACGCTGACCAGGATTCGGTCGACCTGCTTACCGTCAACCGATACCACACCGTTGTCGGAAACTTTGAAATCGCTACCGGTGGCCCGGATAGGACCGTTGTGGCCCATCAGTTGGGAACCGTCGGGGGTCACCAGAAAGCCCTGGTTGTTGAGGCGGAACTTACCGGCACGGGTGAATTCGATGCCACGAGAAGTCTTGATGGTGAAAAGGCCTTTGCCGTTGTCGTCCAGGGCCAGGTCGAAAGCGCTTCCGGTCTCTTTCAGAGCACCCTGGCTCAGGTGAGCCACCGACTTGTGATGAAGGTCGGAGCTGGTTTGCAGTTGGTGACCGGACATGGTCTCGCTGGAAGTCTGCTCCATTCCACTGGCTTCTCTGTCCAGGATCTCGGTGAAAGAACTGATGACCAGTCCTTCTTTTCGGAATCCAACGGTGCTGGCGTTGGCGAGGTTGTTCGCGATGACGTCCTGCTTTACAGACATCGCCATCATTCCTTGGGTTGCAGACTTAAAACCGTCGAGCATCTTTTATGTGTCCTCCTGACCTTTTTCGGCTGCTTTATCTTAGACGAATAACTTCTCTGATTCCAGCAGCATGCCTTTGCTGTTACATTTTTTTTACAACTTCGGCATCAAGTGTCTTCTGTTTTCTTGACCTTAGTGTACCGAGGCAACCTGATCGTCTATTGTCGAAGTTGTTACAAGGATGTTAACAGTTGCGACCCAAGTGGTCAAAAACCCCGAATCCCGGCTTGATCGTCACTCTTCCACATCGTCCATGGTGTATTCCACCTCGGAGGCCGCCCCCAGGTCCTCATCCTCGGAGAGAATATCGTCGTAGCGACTCTCCCACTCCGCATTAAGCTCTTGAGCAAATTCAATAACCGCGGTCATGAGTTGATAGACTTCGGGCGGAACATCGGTAGCACCAGTCTGCTCCGACATGAGTTGCTCGACTCTATCATGATCTTTCTCCACCGTGAGACCGTGAGACTGGGCTTCGGCGATCAGTCGCTCCGCCTCCACTCCTGTGGCCACCTTCACAATCTCATGGGTGCCGTCTTCGTTCTGTCGGATGGCGATAGCTTTCTTGGGTCCGCCCTCCCCTTCCGACCCTTCCTCGAAACCTTCGTCGAAGGCGTCTTGCCAGGCATCTTGCCACTTAGGCTTGGACATCGTAGCGCTCCATGGTATCGAAATCTGTGTGCTCTACCAATTCCCGCTTCCCCCCATGAGGTCGAAAGACGGTGCGAAAGTTTCCTTGCTCCCAGCCGAGAGCCGTGATTCGCTCAGCCAGAGCGGGCAGATATCCAACGGCAAAGCGGCGCACCTCCTCGGAGGCCGTGCCCAGAAAAACACTGGCTTTTCCCCTTCGAATTTCCACCATGAAGTGCAATTCGCCCATCCCGTCGGTGTTGACCACGAACTCAACTCGCATATCCTGAGGGTTGATGACGCGATTCCCCTCGCCGTCCTCGGTATACTCCAGCCACACCTCGGCGG
>JYMV01007386.1_pt1 | contig 18438 bp, 8 predicted proteins | sample 338911 | NCBI WGS metagenome assembly JYMV01 (sample SAMN03354496, study PRJNA234377) | hydrothermal vent metagenome | biome: Deep sea; feature: Hydrothermal plumes at the Eastern Lau Spreading Center, Western Pacific Ocean; material: Seawater | place: Tonga | collected 2009 | depth 2000 m m
ACGGTTTGGTACATAGTGGACTGCCGAATTTCTGCCAATATTATCCCCACACGACTGAACCGTGCGGTCACTATTCAACAATAGACCGCCCACACAGGCGACATCTTCTTCTTCCAATAAGGAAATAACATGAGAGGCCCATCCTTTGGTTTCAAAAGCTGTGTCGTCATTCAGGAACACAACAATTTGACCTGATGCATGATTCGCACCAAGATTACACTTCCTTGAAAAGTTAAACCCGGGTTCATCGCACAATGCAAAACCTGTCAAGTCAAAAGTCGAAATTAACGAACTCGCGTGTTCCCGGTCATCTTCATGATTCAACACCAGAATAATCTCCAGCTCCAGAAGAGCAGGGGCCGATTTTCCGTCCTCAAAGAGTGACTGGCGAATCGCCAAAAGGCAATGTTCCAGTACTGTTATGCTGTCGGTTCCAACCACAGCGGTAGAACCAAGTTTGCAGGGAATCACAATGGATATCTTTGACATCGCCGATGGAATAATTCGGCTGACAAACGTCCCGGTAGCTTGTGGTTCTTTCCCAGGCGCCGCAACAAGAAAATAGGGTGTCACATCGGCAGTCAATCCTTGACGTTCGAAATGATCTTCCAGCGCACGGCGTGAAGCATCAATACTGATATTCCCAATTCGCCCATGCTCAACAGACATAGAAACACTGCCTCGTCGCCACAAATAGGCCAATGCTGTAATATGCTGAGGTTTTGTATGTTCAATCATCCGTAATGCTAGATCGTGATCCTGACTACCTTCAAACCCTTCTCGATAACCTCCAACAGTCTCGAACAATGTATTCGGAAATAACTGCAGGTGATTGATGTACATCACGGAACGCAATAGCTGGAGGCTAAAGTCCGGTTTATACATTGTGCTTATTGGAATCCCTTTGTAATTGGTTTGCATCTCGTCGGAATAGGCCCAATTTACGCCATAATAAACCTGAAAGGCCCACATCGTCGCAAACCCCGACGCCACTACCATATCATCGTGATCAACCGGGGCGTACAGATCCCCGGTCGCTGCTGCTGCAGCCTTATTAAGACTATATGACACACCGCTGTTCTCTGAATTTTGCAGAATCTTGAGATTCTCAAGGCCACTCACCTTACAACGATCAAGAAAATCTATCGTTTCCGTGCGACGCGACCCGTCGTCAACAACAACAACCTCGTGCTGGTCCCCAGCAGCCTTCAGTGCGCTGTTAAGACAAAGGCGCAGCACTGCAACATCGGTATCGTAGATGGGAATTAGAAATGAGGTGTGCATTACTTGATTCGATTGGGATAAATATTCGCCATGGTACTGTTTAATCAGGCGCCTTATGAATTTTTGTTTGACCTCTTAGAATTCTCGACAATCCTCTAAGGGGTGCGGTTATCTTCCAGCTCATCGAGCCCCGGAGCGCCTCGATCTCTTCCTTCCTATCATTGCCTACCGATTGCAGTTGCTCGATCTGGACGTGCAGGGCCTTTATCTCCTCCAGTCGTTCCGCCCCAACGGACTGGAGGTTGTGTATTTCAGTTTGTAGGGAAGCGAGTTTATCCATAATTTGCTGGTAATCTCTTATCTCGCTAATTACCGAGTGCATGCTCTGAATGACAAGAGGCTCATCGGGCAGCCAGTTAAGGAACTCAGGTCTCGAACGACCCGTGATCTGCGCCTGAATATCGGCTTCTAGGGCGATGTAGCGTGTGATGTCCGAGGCGGTAATTGCAAATCCACTGTCAGCAAAAACGGCTTCGACAAATGCCTGGCGCGTATAGGTGCGGCCATCGGCGGGAACGCCGAATCGCGTGATCGCAGCCATCAGCAGCAGCAACGCACGAAGTACACAGTGGCCGAATTCCACGTCTGTGGTCAGGCACCACTCGTTGTCAATGATTACTGGCGTATCGACATCCTGAAGGATGATGTTCTGCGGAATCACGTCCAGATAGTTGCCCGGCAACCGATCCGTAACCCTTGAGATGCTTCGAATCTCGCCTTCTCCACGGCGCAGTATCTCCAGGATAGCACCGTAGCGGCGCACAAACCCACCAGCGGCTCCGGTGGACCAGCCGTCGCGTCCCATCAGCTCGACAAATTCCTGAGACAGCAACCGGCCCGAGGTATACCGCACGTTTTGCGGGCAGTCAAAACGAACCGATGCGGAATCGGAATTGTCAGACACACTCTCCGGGCACAACCGCCGGTACGACACTGTGACGTCGTTTGTTGCGTCGACTGAAAAACATGCTTCACGACAGTACTGCGGCGCGCGGTCGGTGCTGTAGTGCCAGGCCAGTACTTCACGCTTGGGTAAAGCGTGCGAAGCGTGCGCCCCCACGACCAGAAATGAATTGGCGAGATCAAGCCCGAGCCCATTCCGGATTATCTCAGGCCATACCCTTTCGGGTGCAAAACCCAACAGCACCGGTAGCTGGGGATCCCGTCGCACGCTCTGCCAGGCCAACGCGCCGGCATCAAATCCATCACTGCAAAAACCCGCCTCGGTCACGATCGAGACCGGCAGCTTGTAGTCCGGGAACGGCGCCATAAATGCCGTTGCATTCAGACCCGCAGTGCTCAACCGATGCACCAGGTCCTGGCGGCCGTAGGTTCGCGGCTGCGATTTTTCGTAGCGACCTTCCACGCCGTACATCGCTTGCCCGATATGATCTTCCGGTGCACCGGCAAAATATTTAAGACCCAACTGATTTTCGATGGCAAGAATCACGAACCCTTCGGGTTTCAGCAAAGAAGCCACTTTGCTGAGCATGGTTATTGCTGGATCATCGTCGCCATCGTCCAGGGCCGCATACTCCAGCACCCCGATCAATGTGACCACGTCAAATTTTTGTGGCGTCTCAAACGCCGAGAGTTTTTCTGCAACGACCGTCACATTGTCCAGATCGCGCGTGCGTGAGCGGGCGATACGCGCACGGCGCAAGCTGCCTTCCAGGGCCAGCACTGAAGCACCGCATTCACCGAGGTAACGACTGAGCGCACCGCAACCCGCACCGATCTCGAGGACGTCGTGGTCTTCGGTAATCTCAAACGGTCGCAGGATGTTGGCACGCAGGCTCGATAGATGATAGGTGGTCGGCCAGTCTGCACAGTGCTGCCGGAGTTCTGGCGAGAGTGAAGAGATATCAGACGCGGTGTCAATGATGTGCTGTAGCTGTTGCTCTGTTTCCTCACCGTCACTGTAGTCAATACTGTTAAATTCTGGCTGTGACCAGACACCGGTCGCAGAGTCCAAGTGGTAATCCGACTGCATTAAGGTGTGTTTGAGACTCGAAGGCAATCTGAATAACTCTCTTTAGGATGATCCACTTTCCGGGTCAGGCGACTTCGGTGTGGTGGCCCCTGTAACAGCGGCACCCGGGTAAGTTCCCACCCGACTATTGTAAGCGCACAGTAGACCGAGTACTTGATCGCTCGAATTTAGAACGCTGGCTTTGAGCACTGACTCGAAATCTTTAGTGTCAGCGCGCCGCATCCAGACGGCCATCCCGGTCCCGAAACCCATCGGCAATGCCCCGACACATCATTTTGAGGTTTTCTACCCTGTCTCCGGCAAACAGCGCAAACATCACGAACATCATCAGCAAGCGAAGGACATCGGTCTGTTTCCACCGTATCGTGGGGTAAGACCGGCGATACAGCAGCACACTGTTGCGGTAGATATAGTAATAGCGAAACGGCTTGTGTATAGGCAGGTAACGCCAGCGGCCAAGCCAGACGCGAAAAGTCCGCTCACCCAAACTGTGCCGCATCACTGCATCACAGACACCGTAAGACCGCCAGCCCCGGTGATGGGCACGTAGAAACCATTCGGTATCGATGTGATCAATAAAAAGACCTTCATCCATAGTGCCGATCTCACGCAGTGCGCGGGCGGAAAACAGCGCGCCCGATGAGATCAGCACATCCGCTGGAATCACCTGTCGGACACCGCATTCTGTGCAGAAACACTTCTTGAAGCGAAATCGGCGGAACTGAACGAAAAACGATGGATGGCTGCTCTGCACACCCACATATCGGGCACCCACTGCCGCAACGCGGGAATCCGGTCCGTTGGACGATACCAGCGTTTCAGCCAGCACGCTGACCATATCCGGTTCCGGCAGCGTGTCCTGATCCAGGATCAGTACCGACCCGGCACCCCGTTCCAGGGCCTGTTGGATACCCACATTATGCGCATAACCCAAACCCCGATTTTCACCCAGACTGAACCAGCGGGTCTTCGCAAATTCCTCGACCAGCGCCCGGATTGAATCAGCTGCAACTGAGCCGTTGTCCACCACAATCAGCTGTTTGACCTGCGGCACGGTACGACCCAACTGCTCACGCAGTACAGACAGGTCCGGATTAAACGTGGTCACAACCGCCACGGTCGACATTGTCTTGTCCGCTTGATTCAATTCTGTTCGGTGCGCCGGTGCGGCATAAAGATTCGGGGGGTACATTCCGGGGAAAATTCGTGGGGCTAACCACACAGATAACCGATCGCGGCCTGAGTAAAACCTGACCGGGTGACTCAGTTGTGGCATAACTAGGAACTTAATTTCGCCTATTGTGCCCTTTTTTGCCGTAAACGAGAAATCAGCAACCGACATCTTGCCTATGAATACGATGCAAACCCCGGAACTTGAAGAGGCTACGTTCTATAACGACCTGCCGCAAACGCTTGAAAAGGCCTGGTTACTGCTCGAGGATGCTGCCCGCAACAGGCACTCACCTATGCACACCCCCGTGCTGGTCAGCTGTGGCAAAGATCACACTGCCCGTGCACGCACGGTGGTCCTGCGGGATACCGTTCGTACCGCACGTGAGCTGCACATCCACACAGACAGCCGTTCTGCCAAGGTCGAAGAACAGCACCGCCAGCCGACGTGTCAGGTGCTCACCTATCACCCCGACGAAAAGATCCAACTTCGCCTGGACGCGACTGCGATCATCCATCAGGAAAACGACGTTGCCCGCGAAATCTGGGCACAGACACCACTCTCCAGCCGCCGCTGCTATCTCGCGCAAGAAGTGCCGGGCTCAAGCGCCGGCATGCCCACCTCCGGTCTTCCAACTGACCTTGAAAACCGTGCCGCCGAAGCGGCCGAGTCAGAAGCGGGATTTTGCTACTTTGCCGCGGTGATCATCAAGGTTGAACGGCTCGAATGGCTCTATCTCGCAGCCCAGGGTCACCGCCGGGCACAGTTCGATTGGGCTGCCGACGGGGCTGTTACCAACCGCTGGCTGGTGCCGTAACCGACCGAACAACCGTTTAGGTTCGCACACTGCCCGGCGACCCGTAAGCGCATGTGGTAGTGGGCGTCTTCGCTGCCTCACAGTAAGTGCTGATCGTCCGTTGCAACAGTGCAGTCACATCGTTTCGGCCAGCCAGGCCTAGAACAGCCGCACAGTCAGCCCAGGACCGCTTCTGCAGCACCTTGAGTACCAGACACAGCGCACCGGTTTTGTCCTGCGGCCCGGCCAGCTGATCGGTGAGCAGGTGGTAGGAGACCGTGACCAGTTCGGCGACACATTCTGCGTAACCGCGCTGCCCCGCTGCAAATGCACTTGCCGTGAGCAACTCATCGGGATCGGGTGATTTGGCTTTTAAGCCTTTATTCAACAGACACAGCACCAGACTCGGGTCGGCTTTTCGAAGAGGATCTGCCAACTGATCCGGCAGACGACGGCTAAAAAGGTGCGCGGCGCGGCGCGTGAGGTACTCCCCGGCCGTGGTCAACCCTGTCAGCATCAACAGCGCGTTAGCTCCGCTGGATTTGCCCTGGGTCACCCCCAGCCGGATGGGCTGCATGGCAGCCTTTGACCAGAAGTCCACCAGTTCCAGATCGGCAGCGAAGCTGACGCCCAGACAATCGTGTCCTGTCTGATGCGCGTCTTTGGCAATACAGTTAATCAACCTTGATCCCAGCCCCTGGCGCCGCAGTTCAGGACGAACTGCGATACGCACAATACGCTGATACGTCAGCTGCGGTGCGGTCTCAATGCCAAGATGAGTGCCGATCGATACGGGCAACAGATGGCCGCGGGGTCGACGGCGACCACGTATTACATCGCGGGCAAGGTCTGCGGCCAATCCTCCTTCGCGCACCACCAGGGCGGCGCCCACAATTGCAGACTGACAGCAAACGCCGTAGACCGACACACCCGGGGCATCCAGCAGGTAACGCAGGTCACTGGGGCGGGTGCGGTAGTGCGATGCCACCAACAGGCCAAACAACTGGTCGAGCCGATTACGATTTTGCACCAGGGCATGGCGATCAAGCCGCTCGGTGTGGAAGCCGTGGGTTGGATCTATCGGCCTATCCGCCGATGTTGTCGCCCCGGCATCCAGCATCAATGCGCGGAATATAAAACGTTCCAAGGGATCGCCGGCTGCCCAGCGCACAGGGGTTATCAACGTAACCCGGCGCTCGCCCCGCATTTGCGAAGACAGCAGCGGACCAAAGCGCAGTTCGAACCCCCGGCCAGTGCCCTCGTAGCCGTGTACCGTGGTCGCCAACGCCAGACGGCTGCTGTTTTTCACGACTGCCGTTAACAGCGGCAGGGGTATGGCGGCTGCCTCATCAATCATGACCATGGTGTCGTCAGCAGTCCGGTCACTGATCCGGTCTGGCGCCAGAAACTCTATCGATGAGTTGCACCATCGCAGCCGGTTCTTGGATCGTCTGGCCTCCGGCAGTAACCGGGCCGCGTGGTCCAACAGGGTGGTGACAGTTTCCCGCTGCGGGCCAGTGACGACAATTCGGCCTCGCCCCTGCCGTAAAAGCCGTGCGGCAGCGATCCCCAGTGCGGCAGATTTTCCCCGGCCCCGATCCGAGATCAGTATGGCCGGTTTGCGGCGCTGCCCAGTGGCGGCACGGATCACCGCCTCCACCGCGTCGACCTGATCGGATGTGACGCAGTCCGCATCGTTTAACTCAGTATCGGTCTCCGGTTCACGCTGTAACCTGGGCAAGCGACCGCGTACCACACCGGTCTGGTCCAGCATCAAGACCCCTGTTGATTCGGCAATAGATCGTTGTAGATGAGAAAACCAGCGTGGCTTGATGTCGGTCTCTGAATAACCGAACGCCGTAAAGCGGGTCCGTACGGGATCCGCGTAGGTTGACCAGTGCGCAAACGGGGGCATTAATAGACACAACTGCCCACCACCTCGGATAGTTCCGCTGACTGCACCCAGAGCATCGACATCGAACCCTGAGCGACCGTTGAACACCACCACATCGTAGGTCTGCCCCAGAACCTGATGGGCCTTTTTAGCGGCCACTGCATCGAAGCCTGTCATCGGATGAGTACCGATCCACAGTCGGGCGGAACCCATGTCGGACCCGCTGTAGATATCCCGCGCCGCATCCAGGCACCATGCCTCACTTCCGGTCAGTATCAATCCACTGCGATGGCGATTGGTTTTTGACACCGTTGCCAGTTCTGACAACGCCTGCGCACGATCAATCTTAAGTGTGGGCAGTTCCATGCGTCTTCACTCAGCTGATCGGTTCACCCGGGGTTGCACGCCGGGCTCGAAATGCACGCCAGCGGTCGGCCCGTGTGAACTTGTTTCATATCAGGAAAATCATGCACAAGTGTTCACCCACCAGACACCACGATAGAGCGCACCTGGTGCGGGTGATGCGTACCCCCATAGATATACGCAGTCTGAACTTCATCCCGGATCAACTGCTGTGATGCGCTGATCTTTTTGAGTGCATGCTCCAACCGGTTTGCAGTGTCAGGATCACGCTTGGCATCAAAAAGCAGCAAGCACACCGGTTCGTCTTTGTACTCAAGCGCCTCGAACGGGTCTACCCCAAAACGCGTCGCGGAGTCGATCGCCAAGTACCAGCGAAAATTGACCGGAACGGTATCGACCGTATTGACCACCTGAAGTGTCCGGCAGTCCAGGGCCGGCAGGGTCTGTTGAATCAAGTCACGCGCCGACAGGTCGCCGCGTGACTTGTAGGGCCGGGCCATCACCTCGGCCATGCCGCCGAGACCGATAACACTCAGCCCGCACAACACCCAAACCAGCCGTCTGTGTACCCACTTTTTGGGTCGTCCCGACAGCGCAGTAACCACCCCCACACCCGCAAGCAGGCAGATCGACGGCGCCAGGTGTTGCGCTATTCGGGCACTTTGTCCATAGGGATACCAATGCAACGCGGCAGCTACCACGTTACCTGCAAACGGCATCAATATAATCCACAGCAGGAACCACTGCCGTGTCCTATAGAGAGAAATCGCACCGACACACACCAGAAGCAGCGTCAGAACACTGCCGAAGTGTCGACCGCCCAGCGGATAAGCCATCAGCCGGCCAGCAGACTGCGCCACAAACCAACCGAGAAATCCGAACCCATTCCCGGGAGGGAATCCCCCTTGCCAGAGCGTTTTAAGCAGTTCGCTGGCCTGTGCCTGAGGCACGATGATGACCGTGTATTGCGTGACAACCATGATGATGGCAAGCACCACCATCCCGAGCGTGAGATACAGTCTGTAGCGTTCACGTTTCACCAGGGCATCGGCCAAAAGACCTGTGATGACCCCCGCAGTCACGAAGACGGAGGGGAATGAACACAGCGGCGCCAGCACAATAACCAGAACCAGGCCGCTGATCTGCCAGCGGCCAAACGGATTGCACCGAAACCGATGGCCCGCAAACAACAGGCCCACAGCCAGCAGCAGATCCAGCGCGTAGGGTTTGAATTCACTGCCATGGCGGACGCTGTAATAGGCCACCGCCAGCACAGCCACCGCACACAGTGCGGAGCGTTGCTCAACCACATCATAGGCAAACCGGGCAAACAGCAGCAGCGCGGCAATCCCAAACACGAGCGCTGGTAATCGCAGGATCCATTCCGAATAGCCCGAGATCTGCATGAGGGTGCCGTGCAGTAACATGAACAAGGGAGGTGCAATCTGTCCCATATCGAGCGGCTGCAGCCAACCATCCCAACTGCGATCTAGAAAATTAAGTGCCAGCATGACTTCATCACCCCACATCGGCATGCCCAGGGACCAGCGCAGCACCCGCCAGCCAATACCGAGACACAGCATCCAGCCCAACCAGCGGCAGGTCGAACGGCTATCGTTTTTAGCCCACTGCATCAAGGTCGCCGCTTCTTTTGGTGCCAGCCGTCCTGACTGTGGGCGGGCTGAAATAAAGACACCTGACGCCGCTTGAAAAAGGGCACCAGCACAACACCGGCAACAAAGCCCCCAATATGGGCGAACCAAGCCACCCCGGGCCCGTCACCTGTCGTGAGTGAACTCAGAATCTGCATCACGAACCAGATCACCAGCACTATTCCAGCTTTAAGCCGCATCGTATACAGAAAAAACCCGAGCGGAATCAGCACCAGTACCCGTGCCTTCGGATAAAGCAGCAGATAGGCGCCGAGCACACCGGATATCGCCCCACTGGCACCGATCATGGGCACCGTTGATTCGGTGTTCGGTAAAGCCTGTGCCAGAACAGCGACAATGCCGCAGATGACATAAAAGACGATGAAACGGCCGTGCCCCATGGCATCTTCGATGTTGTTACCAAAGATCCATAGATAAAGCATATTTCCTGCAAGATGCATGAACCCGCCATGGAGAAACATGGACGTGACCGGCGTTAACGCGGGTGCGATCCACTCCAGTTCCGGTGAAAGTCTGGCATGGTCAAACACCACTGCCGGGATCGCACCCAACGCATATACAGCCGCCACCTGTTCTGGCCCCAGCGACCATTGCCACAGGTAAATCAGTACACACGCACCGATCAGACCGACAGTGAGAAACGGTGTGCTCTCTGTAGGGTTGTCGTCGTGCAGTGGTATCAAAAGAATTTACCGGGTGTTGGGCTGCTTATTGTAAGTTGCGACAACACCACTGCTAGCCCGCTGAGAAGGCCCAATCACTGCAGGCGATGTTGCAATCCAGACTTGCGTCGGGCTTGCTGGCTGACCGCCAGTGACAGTATGTCTTGACTGCCCCAGATCTCCAGCGCGTGCACTGCTCGGCTCAAGGCGGTGTATATCAACTCCCGCGACAACACCGGTGAAGGTCGCTCGGGCAAAACCAAGACAGAACGACCAAATTCGGAGCCCTGGGATTTGTGCACCGTCATTGCATAAACGGTGTCGTGGGCCGGCAGACGGCCCGGCCAGATCGTGCGGTAAGCCCCGCTGGGCTGCGGGAAATAGACCGCCAACTGCCCCGGGCGACCGGGATCTTCCAGCGCAATGCCCATATCACCGTTAAACAAGCCCAGACGATAGTCGTTACTCAGGATGATCACGGGCCGGCCGGGATACCACGACACTCTGGCCGGTATCTGTCCGGCTTTTATCAACTGCTGTTCGATCAGCCGGTTAATGCCACTGACACCACTGATGCCGCTGCGATGCGCGCATAAAACCCGCAGTTCTCCATAACACTCAAAGACACGGTGGGCAGGCGCCCCGGCAATCGCGAGAGACAGGCACTGGCTGTAACCGGACACGATACGCTCGATCAGAAGCCTTGATAACCCGGGCTGACCCTCGTACGGCAGCAGCGTTGTGGCGCTTGCAACAGGATCCTGCAGACAGTCGATCGTCTGGCTCACATCACCTGCCTGGACGGCGCTGGCCAGCCTGCCGATATCGCTTGTGCGGCCATATCGCCAGCTGTCCTGCAACACAGCGAGCGAACCGGCGAGTGGTGCCGCGTTACTCGGCCTGGCACCAGATACATCATGCACACCGGTTACCCGGCTAAGCCTGGCTGCCAGCGCCTCAGGCAAGCCTTGCGCACCGTTACAGATATCTTCGAGTACAGAACCAGCCTCCACTGAGGCCAGTTGATCAGGGTCCCCCAATAGAATCAGGCGGGCATGTCGAGGCATCGCCTCGACCAGCTTGACCATCAGCCCTAGATCGATCATGGAGGCTTCATCAACCACCAGCACACGGCAGGTCAGGGGGTTGCGGGCGTCATGAAACGGATTGCCATCGGCGGCATGAATTCCGAGCAACCGGTGTATCGTGGTCGTGCGTTCAGGCAGCTGAAGGTTTTCCAGCCCTGGCAGAGTGGCTGACTGTACGAACACCTCCCGTAGCCGTGCCGCTGCTTTGCCGGTGGGGGCTGCCAGGGTGATTGCATCTGCAGTCATGGCCGTAATGGCCTGCAACAGTGCGACGGTCCGCACTACGGTCGTCGTTTTGCCGCTTCCCGGACCCCCTGTGATGACACTCAAGGGACGAAAAACACTCAAGGCAGCGGCAACCTTCTGATCTGAACTGCCAAGACCCGCAGGGAAAACTGCGGTCAGGGCCTGGCTCAGAGCGTTATCGTCGATGTCGAGATCCGGCAGTTGAGCACGAACTAGAAGGTCTTCAGCCAGTCGTTTTTCCCAGTCCCAGTAGCGGTAAAGATACAGGCGGCCGTCAGGTTCCAGTACCAGCGGCCGGTATTCGCCCGACATTGTCACCACGCTGGACTTTTTCAGTACAGCCATCCACTCGGCCAACGGTGGTGCAGTGATGTTCAGCTCATTGTCCGTGGTCAACAGACCGTGTTCGGCTTCGTCGGGCAGATAGACACAGACATGGCCAGAGCCTGTACGCTGACTGACCAGTGCGGCGGCAAGCCGCAACGGGTCGCCCGCAGTTGGGTCAAGCCGGCCCAGTAACTCGGCAAAATAAAATGCGATGTCGCTGAGATCGCCATCCTGCCGTGCGATTTCCAGTTGTTTGATCAGCGCACTCATGTGGCACTGCCCAGCAGTCTTTCGAGCGGCCCGATCAGTGCCTGACTGGGCCGGTCGTAATACACACCACATCGGTGGCCCAGCGCGGGATTCATGCCTCGAAGAAAAAGATAGTAAACACCGCCGAAATGTTTCTCGTAGTGATAATCCGGTATCCGATGTTTCAAGTATCGATGCAGAGCAACTGTGTAGATCAGATATTGCAACACATAGTGCTCACGCTCCATCACCTCTTTCAGCAGGTCGGGTCGGTAATCATCATAATTCGAACCAAGAAAATTAGACTTGTAGTCAACCAGGTAATAGCGGCCCGCTGCCTCAAAGACCAGATCGATAAATCCGTGCATGAATCCGGCAGTCGCACCCAGTTCAATTTGTTCGATGGCCGTTTTGATATGGGTGTCTTCTGCTGAAGCCTGAGTCGCTGACTTGAGCGCTTGGGGGTTGTGTGCTGCGAACGGGTAGTAGAACTCCAGTTCATCGACGCGCTGAGATCGTTGAATATCTGCCAGTCGTAACGTGCCCTGTGGATCGAGCGGCACATGGATAACGCGGTCCACCAGCTGTGCTACTACATCCTGCCACCTCGCTTCATAACCGTGTGTCTTCAGCACCCGTTCGATAACCGCATTGCGGCGCTCCTCGTTAGGGTTCGCAAAATCCAGTTCTTCAAACACCTGATGCAGACAGGTTCCCGCCCGCGCACCGCGTGGAAAGGTAAAAACATCCGTTCGTTCGCCGTCATACAACACTCGCTGCTGGGCGTGATCATAATCCGGGAGTTCCGTAGTGTGCCCGGTCGAAAGTGCGCTGAAGCTCGTCAGCCGCCATGTTTGATCGATCTTTCGACTGACCTCTCGAGCAGCCATTGGTCGTTTAAACACGGCGTCGGATGTTGTAGGGCCGTTACGCTCAATACTGGGCTCGATCACCTGGATGGCGCCCTCGGACTTTTTAGCCAACCGCTCGAGCGTGTCGCGAATCTCTGGATCGGTGATTGCTCTGAAGCGAGCCTGAAGTGCTGTGATGAGATCATCTTGCGCGACATCCAGTGACCGGTGCAGCAACCAGGCCAATGCGGACGTAGCCGCATCGTTGACGGCACCCCAGGCGAGGTAGCAACGACAGCGTGCCCGGGTCAGCGCCACATAAAACAATCGTAGATTTTCGGCCAGTTCTTCACGGCAGGCCTGTGCCAGGTGCTGTTCAAAGTCCGCCGAACCAAAATCGACCGTGGCGGCGTTACCCTGGCTAGTGTCATGAAAAATACAGTGTTCAGAGCCAGCCACTTGAAGCCCACCGCTCCAGCTGAACGGTAGAAACACCACCGGATACTGCAGGCCTTTGCTGCCGTGCACGGTGACAATCTGGACTCGGTCCTCGTCACTCTCAAGTCTGAGCAGCGATGGATCATCTCTGACCGGCGGCCGTGTCATTGCTTCTGAAAACCAAGTAACCAAGTTGTTGAGTCCGGCGCAGTGCCGCTCCTGACCATGAATCAACTCAGCCAGCTGCAGCAAGTTTGTCAGGCGCCGCTCACCATCCTCAAAACCCAGCAGACGTGGATAGACACCCTCGACCGCACTCCATTCTCGAAACATTCGCATGAACCCGTGAGTACGCCACAGCTCATGATAGTGATGAAACCCGGCAAGCCGGGTATCCCACGCCAGTTCGAGTGACGAAAACGACTGCAGGGATGCGGCATCCATGCCCCAGAAGTCAGTCAGCAGTGCCGCCCGCACCCGTGCTTCCCGATTCGGCTCCAGTATTGCGATGAGAACACGCTCCAGCTCCACTGCTTCGTGCGTTTGATAAACGCTCTCCTGGGAATGTCGAACGCTGGCGATGCCGGCCTCTCGCATTGCAGTTTCCACAATCCGGGCCTGTGAATGCGTTCGCACCAGCACCGCGATGTTGCTGGGGCGAAGTGGCTCGTCACCGATCTTTGCCGGTATGGCGAGGAGCCGGGCGATTTCGGTTGCGCTTGCCGCCGCACACAACGAGCCTGCGCGGTGCTTCGCAATCGGCTTGTTGTCATCTTCTCGAGACAATGGCCAGATCACCATTGCCGGTGCTGCCAAGCCAGATTCGGTCAGCTGGGGCAGCTGCTTGGGTGCTGGTTGTGCAGGCGAAAAATCGATCTCATCCAACAAGAACGCAGGCAATTCTGCCCGCCGTTCAAAGAGCAGGTTTACAGCATGGACCAGCTGCGGTACCGACCGCCAATTCTGATCCAACGAATATTGCTTCGTTGCATCCTGCCGTGCGCGGAGATACGTGAATACGTCGGCACCGCGGAAACTGTAGATCGCCTGTTTTGGATCACCGACGAGAAAGACGGGGCAATCAGACCCATGATAAATCTTGCGGAAAATGTCGTACTGAACGGGGTCTGTATCTTGAAATTCATCAATCAGTGCTACTCGATAGTCCGAACGAAGTTTCGCGACCAGTGAGTCACTTTGAGGGCCATGCAATGCGGTTTGTAGCCGTGTCAGCAGATCATCATAGCCCAGCGCCCCGCGCTCGGCCTTGCGAAGCGGTAATTCAGTCACCACGTACTGATACAACTCGCGTTGAAAAATCCGGTAGAGCTGCTGATAAATGTCCTCTAGGTTTTTAAGGCGTCCCGCAAACTCATCACAGGATTCAAAAAAGGGATGGGTTGGCGGGGTGTGCCCTTTTTTCACAGAACGGCGCTCGGAAATGACCGATGCTTGGAACCTGTCAAACCGTGTAAATTCACGTAGCGCCATAAAGTCGGGCCGCGTACGCTTGAGCAATAGGTCCATCTGTGCGATCCAGACGGCAACGCTGGATGTCCGGTAACGGTTGCGATTCAACCGATCGTCTTCGAGCAGAATCTTTTCTACGCTGTCTCGCTGGGCTGACCAGTCGTCAGCCAGCGTTTGGAAACAGCTCTGGAGCTCGTGTTCCAAGGCCTTGGGTGATTTGGGTTCGGGCAAGGAAGCCATGCGTAGGTAGGGTTTACCCATGAGGTTAGTTAGGCCGTTCAAAAGTCTTTCGGGATGATCTACCCCATTCGCCTGAAGCCAGTCGACCCATAAAACGCCGGCTGGGTATATATTTCGGCGCCAGAAATCGTCCACTACTTCACAGACGATCTGCCGTTCATCTGTCAGCAGTTCGGATTCAAACGGCTGTGCGCCTTCGAACGCATTTTCAGCTAGTACGCGTTGACAAAATCCGTGAATGGTAAAAATCGCAGCTTCATCAAAATCTGCGATGGCCCGCCGCAAACGTTTGAGGGCCAGTTCCGGATCTGGATCAGTTGCAGCAAGATGGTTCAGGAGCGCATCTTCTCCGGCATCCCCGTGTTGAAACACCCCGGCGGCCTGCAGCAACAGGTCTCGGATTCGTTCTCGCAGCTCCCGGGTTGCGGCATGGGTGTAGGTCACAACAAGAATGTTCCTGACCTGGAATTCGGCCTGGAGTACAGTTCTCAAGTAAAGCGCCGCGATCGTCCGCGTTTTGCCAGTACCTGCGGCCGCTTCCACCAGATTTATTCCGGCGAGCGGCACCGCGCAGATATCCAGAGTTGGCGTGGCCATCAGCGTACGACCACTCGGTTCGCCTGCAGTGGCCCGAGGATCCGAGCCGCAAGCTGTTCAAATTCTCCCTCTAGGATCTCGATGCCGCTATCGCGGAAAGCGAGCTGGTTGTAAACGTCCTCACTTTCACCCCAGGCATAATCGTTACCTGCCCACGTTCTGGCTGCCGCCTTGGCCGAGTCGCCACCGGCGCTGACATACTCCCACGCGCTGCGGGGGAAAAACGGCAGCGGGCGGGTCAAGCCCTCCTGGTACACCGCGATCAGGTCTGTCAGCAATGCGTGGGGTTGTGCGATGATGTCGAAGGATTCGGCCTGATCGGGACCGAACAATTGGCTGGATCGAGTGTACGGGGTGTCGGAGGCGCACAGGGCAAGGTGCGAGAGCCACAACCGGATTCGGTCGCGGGCCGTCAGATTCATCACACTGTAGTGCACCAGTCCGTTCGCTATGAGCGGAGACACTGTCCCTGTAAGGTGAGTCCCGGCAACATCCAGCGCCAGTTCAATCACCTCTCCGTCGGTACTAAAACCGGTCGACATTAAACGTTCATGCAGCGGTGCAATCTGATACCACTCAAACTCCAGTGCCCGGACGCCGGCTGTCCCCACGGGTACCTTACCGGCGGCGCGAAGCCGGTTGACCACCGCCTCAAAGCCTGCCCCTTGCTGTTTTTCCGCCAGCATGACTTCGCGCACCGCAATCGTGGTGTAATAGTCCAGGTCAACAGGTTCTCGCGTCTGCAGCATGACGTCGGCAGATTCAAGACGAATGTCCAGCACATCGCGCAACAACACCCTGGCGGGATGCGTAAAGAACTGCACCAGATTCTCCAGCGCGATCTCGGAATCGGTTTCTATCCGAGTCAACGGTGTGCCGACCAGCGCGCCAGGGCCAGGGACAGCAACATCCCCGGAGCGCACAAGCTCACGCGCATAACTGAACAATTGCGGGACATTGTCTTGAAAATAGCGCTCGTTGAATGCTTGCAGCGGGTGTTGAATGGTTATTGCTGAACTGGTCTTACACGTGTTTGACTGTGAGCGCGAAGTTCGATCTATGTAGTCAAGCAGTTCACTGATCAGTGTTGAAGGTGGTTTGGGACGGTCATCATGGATGTCGCGACCGGTGTAACTGATATAAAGCTGTTGGCGAGCACACAGCACTGCATCGAGAAAAACCTGACGATCTTCTTCTCTTTGCCGCCGGTCAGTGACACGAGGGTACTGGGCGATCAGATCAAACCCCTGGCGACTATCCGCCCGCGGATACACACTGTCATTCATACCCAGCAAACAGACCAGCTTGGCTGGTAGACAGCGACCCGCCGCTAGCGCAGCAAAGGTCACCGCACCAGTCCCAAAAAAACCGCGACTGGGTGCCGCCAGTCGCTGGGCGAGGTCATGCCGATAAACCTCTAGTGCCACCGTGCCGCTGTAACCGGCTGCTTCGGCACTGTGGGCAACGCCAGTCAGACCATCCCTCAAGGTACGCAGTTCACTTTCGTTACCCGCGTCCGAGGCAAAAAAGCGGTCGAGCAAACTATTGGCTTTAACGCTCCAGTCTATAACGGTGCGTTCACCAGAAAGTTCATTTCGCAGCGCAAAAACCCGCTCTAGATAACTGCGTAAACGGCCAACTACCTGAGCATCTGTGGTATCCGACGGGCCACAGGGCGCGAGTTGATCGAACACAGCGCCCGCTGGCAGGGCGTGGCCCAGTATCAAGCGGTCGCTACCACGTCGCCAGGTATTCTCCTCACCCACCGGCAATTCAAGCCTGCTCATATCCGCCGCATCGATGCCCCATCGAATGCCGCTCTCCCGGACCCAATGCAGGATCTGATCCACATCAGTGCCGGACAAGCCGAATTGTTTCTGAATGGCGGGCTCGAACAGCGGCGTAGACACCCCAGTGGCGTCATAGCGCCCAAACGGCATGTCCAGCAGTGCGAAAAAAGTCTCAATCAGTGAAGACCGCTGGCTTTGACCGCAATCCGCAATTCGAAAAGGAATTCTCCGGTCGTCGGTGAGCGAACCAAATACGGCCTCGATATAGGCTGTGTAGGTTTCGATGTCTGGAACCAACACCAGCACTTCAGCCGGGTCCAAGTCGGGTTGTCGGTCGAATTGATCCAGCAGGCGATCATGCAACACCTCCACTTCCCGCATCGGGCTGTGACACACGTGGATCTGAATGGAGTCATCCGACGGTTCTACCTCACGTTGTGCGCCCTCATCCCCACCCTCCCGAAGATAGAAAATATCGGACTGGATCTGTCCGAGTAGTGTGTTTGAAACGGGTGGGTGGAACACCTCCTCATCGAGCGCATCAAGTTCAAGAAGTTGACCAAAGTACGCCCTGCCTTGTCGTCCCAGAGAGGCGAGCAGGCTGTTACCTGTCTCCATATAGTCCGCCAATCCGCTCTGGTCACTCAGTGCCCGGCGCGTGCGTTCCTTGTCGCTCACGATATCAGCCCAGAACACGGACGAGTAATTGAGTGCATAAATTCGCACATCACAATAGGCCGCCACGGTCTGCAGAATCCCCAAATAGACCTCAGACAGACTTGGCAGACCAAAAAGACTGATACGCGCAGGCAAACGATCTGCTGCGGCAGGCTCTTGTGCCATGACCTCGACCAGTCTCGCCCGCAGATTGAGCCAGTGTCGGTCATCACCTGTTGCCAGCAGGCGTCGCCACAGCGCAGCCTGCCAATGGGTGTCACCCCCCGACTCCCAGCGCTGAATCCAATCCGGCCGGTAGATCAGATATTGCTCGAACTGTCTGCCCAAACGCTCGGCGAGCTGCCACTGGCTTATTGGCGACGCAGTTTCAAGATAATGTGCAAGGGCTGCATACCCGCTCCCAAACCGTTCTGACTGCAGCAGTGCCAACACCCGCCAGGCCAGTGTTTGTGCACTGAACCCATTGAACGGCGGTACATCCTCCGGCAACACGCGTCTGAAAAGCAGCCAAAGCAACTCGGCAGGAAACAGCATTTGGTTGTTGGCTGAAATGCCACGGTCAGTGGCCAATCGCAAGGCCAGCCAGCGCGAAACCGCGTGGCCCTGGACAGCGATCAGCTCAGGCTCG
>JYMV01033260.1_pt1 | contig 18429 bp, 19 predicted proteins | sample 338911 | NCBI WGS metagenome assembly JYMV01 (sample SAMN03354496, study PRJNA234377) | hydrothermal vent metagenome | biome: Deep sea; feature: Hydrothermal plumes at the Eastern Lau Spreading Center, Western Pacific Ocean; material: Seawater | place: Tonga | collected 2009 | depth 2000 m m
GGAGGGCCTAAGCCCCCCGGCATAATCATTAAAACTAAGCTTATCGTGCGGCTTCGCCCTGCGTACCACCACTGGTGGAGCCTCTTTGGCTGAAGAGACCGCGCTCGGTACCTTCCGGCTGGCCCATACCCGGCTCAATATACGTACCAGGCGTTACATGGTCCAGATGGTAGTTAGGTTGATAAGTCTTCTGAGAACCCGGATCTCTTTTCCAATCAACGCGGCTAGCGCTTTCAACGCGATGACGTTGACAATTCAACTGAATGTCTCCAGGACCTTTGTTGTCGAATGTGGATTTTGGCTCCAAAGCATGTGCCAAGAACCCGCCCGGGCTAATAGTCCGGTCAAAATTCTTGTTCCATGAGTACCCTATCGGCCCAACATTAATATGAACGGTGGTTGACTTTATTTCGCTCAAATTTTCAATTACCCAACTGGCCCTGAGACAAGTAGCCGAGCTACCAGCTTTAACGGTTGAGACGTTTGCGCTGGCAATGGTAACGGAAAAAATGGAAAATACAAAAAATACTGCCATTAATGCTACTAAAGTCTTTCTCATGTGCTCCCCCTTTTTCGAAGCTTGATTAAAGGTAAAACCCGAAACAACTTATAAACTTTATAATTCATCAACCTCTTCGGCGATTTGTGCTCAATACCTTCAGTTCCGTAGTTCCACTGCAATTACTCCTATAGCAAAACGACGGACTTTCCCTCAAAACCATCAGGGTCTGGCTAGGGTGGCCTGAAAATATCAAACCACCCCCAAGAAGTCAAGCCTTTAATATCCGCCCCAAACCGAGGCTAAAAACCCCTTAATTATCAATATTTTGTAAAATACAATTTCCCGGCTCCCGCCCGGCTGAGTTCCTGTTTTTGTATTGGATGTCGCTATTTTTTGCCATTAAACTCTGAACTTCAAGGAAGTCAGGCTTAGTAAGTCGGTAGAATTTCTGAGCATTTTTTCACCTTGCTCAGAAATATCATTGACCACCAACTGCAAACTGCGAAGTTTACTCAAATGTTTCGATGTGGCAAGATATTTTGCACCTACATCAGTGATACTGTTTGAAGCTAAATTAAGATTTCTTAAATTGACCAGCACTGTTGATTGGGCAAGAGCCTTGACCCCTTCATCTCCAATGCCGTTCTGCGAAAGGTCCACTATTGCGCCCACCTCTCGCAAGAATTGAGCTTTCAAGTTCAGCACTTGTCCGTCCTTGCTCAATCGGTCCCGGATCAATTCATCTATATTTGGCATATTACACTCCCGACAGGAATCTCTCGGCTACCCAGTGCCCTGGATTTCCTTAGCTACAAACCCGTATTCATCATAGATGCTGAAACCCTCCTGAAGCATCTTTTTTCCATATTTGACCATCAGGTTGGCCTGTGAGTGATTAGGATCAATCTCGATTGTTTTTTTCAAGTGTTTCAATCCCTTCTTGATGTCCTTGACTTCATCGCCATAATTGTCAATTTGCCGTGCCTTGTCAAACAAGTCCGAGGCCCACTTGTAATAAACCGTGGCTATTTGCTGAGGCACGTTCGTGCTGATATACTCCATAATTTCCTCATCCGCCTGCAAGCTCGGAAGATCCTGGACAGCCGCCTCAAACTCGCGTAGAGGAGTGGCATAATCATCATCATTCACCGAGGAAATTTGAGCCCCCGCCCTGTGTTGTGAATGCAGGCCCACAGAACTTTTTACCACTGTGGATTGAATCCCCGACATCAACTGGTGGTAATAAAGGTTGCCAATGCCAAAATGAATGATGGCACCGAAGGCCTGGTCTTTATCCAACAACAAAGCCTGTTCAAAAGCTTCCTGGGCTTCTTCCGACTGCCCCAATTCCGCCAGGGCTTCGCCCAGATTGTAATGATGAACACAGTTCTCCGGATCTTCCTCAATCTGGTGCCTGAATTCTTCTATCTGGGCATCCAGGTCAAACTCAACCTCTTCTTCCTCTTCTTCCTCTTCTTCAAACTCCGAATCTTCAGGCTCCCCAGCCTCAAGCGGAGCATCCGGTTCCCCGCTCGCCACTTCTTCGGAGCTTAATTCCTCTTTCCCGGAGTTTGATTCCTCGGAATCAGAGTCCAGTTCTTTTTCGTCTTCACTCATAATCAAACACAGTACGGGGGAATTCCTTCTTCCACCCATTCTCCTGCTTTACCACTGTTCATGTTTTGGATATTTTTTAAAGCCCCTGAAACCATCTTTTTCCGGGACACCTCTAACTGGCTCATAATTTCTGCTGGCGAATCCATCAAGAGATTGCCAAACTTGGGCTGACACTTCAGGTTGCCAACATCACAGCAAGGGGTTATTTCCCCGGTTTGCTGAACGGTAATAATTTCGATCGTACCACGGGGTATGGTGCATTCCAGCAAGTTAAAATCCTTGGGAAAAGGTTGAGAGTTCATGGCCCGCACCCCATTTTTATCCACATAAAATCCCGGGATCATATTCAGCCCAAAAGTAAAATTGTCCGTACAAATGTAATTTTCAACACCTTCCATATGCTTTAAAAATGCTCTTTCACTACATTCAGGGTTTTCTCCCAACAGACTTTCAAGCTTCGCACGATATATCCCGAGCAGAGACAAGACGGACTGAAATTTCTTTTCCCGTTCTCCAAAAAACGTGATCAAAGTTTCAATCTGGCTCAACAAGTCCGACACTTTTTCAAAGATCATGTTGACGATCAATTCCTTTTGAAGTCCCAGAATTTTAACAAGAAGTGGTTTTTGTCGCGACTCCCAAACAGTTGGGTACAAAGTGAAGTCCACACGTCCGGAGAATTTCATAATTTCAACCAATCTTTGCCAACGCTGAGATTTTTCTGAATTTATGTCCAGGTTGGTATGAATCCGTACGTTTGGCGTCAGTTTCCTGAAGATTTTAAAAATTTCAACGATATGAGGGTTTTGTGACGGCTCCCCGCCCGTCAGATTAATTTCTCTCTTGGCCAATTCATGGAACACCTCCAGCTGGAGAATTTTATCCACCATGATTTGAGCCTGCTCCGGCATTAAATGCCAATGGCTCTTGGGTATCTGACTAAGCGGTTCGTAGACATGACAATACTGACATTCATCGCGCACATAACGATTGCAATTGGCTTCGGCGAAAATATTTATCATAGCCTTACCTCTTCAACCCAACCTATAGCCCTTTAGCGTGCAATTTTTTATTTCAATACCACTCGAACCGGCCTGACAGTGGACAAAGACAGGCTCGGCCCCCCTTTCATGCTGGGGTAGCTTTTGCCACGGATATAGTTAAACCCCCAAGCATACTTGTCCTTATAAAGCTCGCTGGACCAGAAACAACAACTGGAATAACCGAAGATGGGATCAATATGAATCACATTTTCGGTCCAATAGTATTTCCAGGGAATGTCCTTATTCTCCTCATAGAGGGACTCCAATTCCTTGCGGGTCGGCAGGCGCCAGTCCGAAAAACTGGCAAAGGCATCCTTATTGAATTTTTCCAGGAAAGTTTGTGCGTCCTCCCAGTTGATCCAAATCTTTTTTTCCTGATAGATATCAATCTGCTTCCACATCAATCCCTCTTTCAAGTCCGTAACGGTCCCGTCTTTATTATCCTGGAATCTCGGATCATTAGAAGGCTTCAATGGCGGTTTTTTCGCGGTGAGCGAAAGAATCTGGCCACCAAAAATCTCATCGGTGCCACTGTTGTCAGGATCAGCCAGTGCCGAACCTGGCCCACACACTGCCAACAATAAAAAAGCAACCCAAAGGGATTGAATAACCGGGTGGAAAAGCCGAATCCTATTTTTTGCGATCATCAAGGGTTTCCTAAAAGTCAGGTTTTTTAGCGGAGAAGCTCCGCTGGCAAGTTGCAATATCTTTATTTTGCAAGCAAGCGTTTATTCGGCCCAACGAGCCATTGCCAGTCGGCTCCAGCATCACGCTGGGCGGAGAACCTCCGCTGGTAAGTTGCAATATCTTTGTTCGCCAAAGAAAGCATTGCCCTCTGCCCCCGGCGGCTCGCCGATTACTCTTCTTGTGGTGCCCAGTCCGGTTCCCAGGACAGACAAATGCCAGATGGGTTATAAAACTGCCCCGGCTCTTTTCCTACAATGCCCCATTTGGAGACAAAGTTCAGGTCCGGGTCAAACTTCTGGATTCGCTGGTTCAAAGTATCGACCACAAACACATAGCCATAAGGGTCTTCCACCAATGCGCACGGACAGTTGAACTGACCATCCCGCTTGCCGGATTCACCAATAATCTCGAGGGAAATTCCTTCTCGGTCAAAAAACTGGAGCCGGTTCTGGCTTTTTTCGGCCACCATGATGGTGCCATCCCGGCGTACAGCAATCCCGGTGGGAAAATTCAATCTGCCTGGCTCAAATCCATATTCCCCAAACTTGGACAGGAATTGCCCATCCTCATTGAAAATCTGAATGCGCTGGTTGTCCCGGTCGGCCACGTAAATATTTCCCTCCCGGTCCAACGCCAGACCAACGGGAAATTTCATGAAACCATCGAAATTCCCGGCAAACCCGAAGCTGAGAATAAATTCACCATCACTGTCATACCTTTTGACGCAATGGTTGGAAGTATCCGCAACGAGGATGGTCCCGGTAGATTCCGCGACAATCTCCTCGGGCATGTAAAACTTCTCTTGTCCCCAACCCTCACCCCCAAATTCAAGAAAGAAATCTCCATCTGGATCAAACTTTTGAATCCGGTGAGAACCGGTATCCACGACCCAAATATAACCTTCCGTATCTATAGCCACCCCGCTCGGAGTTTTAAATTCTCCTGGTAAATAAGGGGGACGAGTACTACCGGATGTTCCAAAACTCATCAACAATTTTCCATTGCCATCGAATTTCTGGATCCGGTCATTGCCGGAATCTGCCACCCAGACATAAAGCTGACTATGATCAACCTGAGGCACCTCTTCAGGAAGGGTCTCTTCGACAACGGCTATTTCCAGAGCCTGAGACGGAGTATCTTCTACCTCATCGTTTTCCGTATTATTTTCCACCAAAGCAAACCTCTCTCCCAAAACCGGGAAAAAATTAAACTCCAATAGGAAAAAGCCCCGAAAGGGGCTCTTCCGCACCACACTGAATTTTTCGTTCCAAGCAACCCTAAGGTCACCTAAAAAAACTATATAATGTCTTCTTTCTGAACCACACCATCCAGGTTATTTATTTTACCAGGAACTGTTTCACATCCAGAATCTGATATTCAAAATCACAGGTTTTTTGCAACTCATCGAGCCTTTCATTCCAATTCTGCTTGAAATTATCAAGGCTTTCAGATTTGGGTTTCTTTTTCATCAGGCCAACTTCGCGATATAGCGGCTTCACCATATTCTTGAAAATCAACTGGATTATATTTCGAAGGTTAAGAATACATTGTTTGGTCACCTCTTCCCGGGTCACTCCATCTACCTTTTCAAGCAGACGCAGAAACGCCTGGATCGTGGTGATCTGGACGGTGTAGCTTTCAGCCAACCTGTGGTCGAATTTCAAACCGCAGTCAATGTAGGCTGAGTGGAGATACATGCCAACATGGTGATCAAATTTTACAGAAAGGGTAATCAACTTTTGAAGATAATCGACCTCGCGTAAATCCTCTTCTTCCTCTTCACCTTCAGCCAGTTCCTTGGTGGCTTTTTCTTTTTCCTTTTGAAGCTCGAGTTTGATCTTTTCCAGCTCGCTCAAATCCGAAAGGTGGTCGATCTGCTTTTCTTCATTGGCAGTTTCATCCGACGAACCTTCCGGCCCGGGGTTTTGCTTGGTTTCCGTATCCTGTTCGCTCAATACAAATCTCCTTCCTGCAAAGGTAAAACAATAAACCAATATTTTTAAAAGGGTTCTGGGAATCGGTAGTAAGTATAATCCTTTTCCCTAGAAAGTGTCAACTGCTAGCCGCAGGGGCAACTGGCAATAGCTTTTACTGGCAAACAAATAGGTTAACTCGGCTTAATCAAGCCCTTGTACCTAAACCTCCCCTATTAAAAGATTGCTAGCCACAGGGGCTACGAGCAAGAACTCGTCAAACCGAAACAACTCTTTGCCAGCAAGATAAGGCTATTGCACTCTGGCCCCACGCCGAGTGGTGGTTTGATTGACAGGGGTTTCTCAATAGGTATATGCTTGTTCCATATAATACAAAACCATTTTTTAGGAAAAAGTGCGTGCCGTTTTACGATTCACAAAAGCTGACAGGCAAAAAAAGGGAGGCGTTGTGAAAACCGCCCTTCTGTTTCCGCCGCAGTGGTATCCCAGCCAGCCCTATCTGGCCCTGCCTACCTTGAAAGCCCATCTCGAATCAAAAGGCCATGAGGTAGACCAGTTCGATTTCAATATAGAAAGCTATGAGATTTTCCTGTCCCGGGGATATCTGGATCACTGCGTTGAAACCGTGCAGAAGCGATTGTCCCTTCCTGCTTATACAAGTGAAGAGCAGGAAGTCAAAGCCGTGTACCGGGATATTTTGTCAGATAAGGCTTTTCTCGACTCCATCCTGAACGAAGTGGAAGACGCCAAAAATGTTCTGCGGGACGAAGAACGTTTTTTCCAGTTTGAGACTTATAAAAAAGCCTACACCACGTTAAAAATGGCGATGAAGCTCATTTCCTACGCTCACTATCCCAGTCGGTTGGATCTGGACTCCTTTTTCATGATGGGCAACCCGGAAGAGAACCTTTCAGGAATTCTCTCGGCAACGGCCGACCCGATTAGGAACCCGTTCATCCGGATGTATGAAGACTATCTGCTCGGAAATGTGGCATGGGACGATTACGGACTGGTAGGCTTATCCATCATCCACATCGGACAAGTCATACCCGGCCTGACACTGGCGCGCATTTTGCGTCAACGGTTTGACCACCTGCATATCGTGATTGGCGGAAGCGTGTTCAACCGCCATGCCGACCTGCTGGACAACAAACAGGCCTTGTTTGAGGAGTTTTTTCACAGTGTCATCGTCTCCGAAGGGGAGAAACCTTTGGCAGAGTTGGTCACCCATCTCAAGACCGGAAAATCTCTGGCAACCGTTCCCAACCTGATTTATATGGATGGCGAAAAGGACGGCAAGGGCGAAAATGGTAAGGGAGAAAAAGGCATTGTTCACAACCCAAAAGTAGAAGCCCTGCCTTATGAGCAGTTGGTTTGCCCTACCTTTGACCAGTTGCCGCTGAAAAAATATTTGATGCCTTATCCTGTTTTACCCTATATGTCCAGCCGGGGCTGTTATTGGGGGAAATGTACTTTCTGCACGCATAGTTTTATCTATGACTCCTATTACCGTAAAGCAAATGAAGCTCGGGTTGCGGAAGAACTGGACCATCTCTCCAAAAAATATAAAACTAAATATTTCACATTCTCCGATGAAGCCATTTCCCCAAATGCTTTCAACCGCATGTCTAAGGAAATCTTGAAAAGGGGCGTGGAAATGCGTTCACTGGGAATGCTCAAGTTCGAATCGGGGGATAAAGAATCTCCCGAATTGTTTGAAGACGTTTACCGGGCGGGATTTCTCATGCTGTTTTTCGGGCTGGAAAGCGCCAACGACCGTATTCTTTCCATCATCGACAAGGGTTGCGATCAGAACACAGAAAGGAGTGTGCTGAAAAACAGTTCCGCTGCCGGCATCTGGAACCATCTCTACCTGTTTTTCGGGTTTCCCACTGAAGAGCGCGAGGAAGCGGAAGACACCATTCGCTTTACCGTGGAAAACTCGCAAACCGGTACCGGCACTATCCATTCTGTAGGCCAGTCCATTTTCGCGCTGGAAAAGGATTCCGCCATCTACCATAATCCGGGCAAATACAAAATTGATCGCATCCTTCACGATCCCGACCGGGATATGGCTATTGTGTTCGATTTCGATATAAAAGCAGGAATGGATCGGGAAGAAGTGATGGACGTCTACGAACATTTCGACACGGTGATAGACGAAACCTTTCCCTCCCGCAAAATCTGGAATTATCTTTCGCGCGAGCACTTCCTGCTTTACCTCGACCACTTCGGTAAAGAAGAAATCCTCAACATGGCCGGCCAAGCGGCCGGTGGCAATGAGCAATAACTTTCGCTGGCTAGCCAACTCCTCTCGGCTGAAAGAGTTCCTGCCAGTTGCCCCTGTGGCTAGCAGTTGACAGGCGGGGGGCAATCACCTAGAATTTGAAGCACCGTAAAAGAACAACAAACTGAATCGCAAACCTTTTAGAGAGGGTAATCCTGATATGGGCCAGGCAGATAAACCAACAGACTGGATCACAATGAAAATCGAGCCGGAGATTTTTGAGGAGCTCGGTGTCCGCGATCCTGAAGAAACCAAGCGTGAGATGGCAATTTCTAAAAAGACTCGTCAGATACGTAAAGAGTTAAAATCCGACCCCGACAATCAGGAACTTCTGCTGGAACTGGCCACCTTAATGATTGATGGTTGCGCTTATGATGAAGCCATTAAACAACTCATAACCCTGCGCAACAAAAACCCCAAAAATCCCCGCGTCTACAAACTGCTTGGCACTGCATACGTGCTGTTCAATCATGAAGAAGAAGCCCTGATTGAAATGAACCGGGCCCGCGAACTGGCCCCCGACGATGCAGAAGTCCATTTTAATCTTGGTGGCCTCTATTTGCTCCGGGACATGTTCTCAAGCGCAATGGACTGCTTTGAAAAAGTTATTGAACTGGATCCTACAGACACGATGGCCTATGCCAACCTTGCCGCAGCTTATGACATGCTCAAACTCTATGACAAATCAATCATCTCACTCAGAAAAGTATTGATGTTCAACCCGGAAGACAAGGAACTCCGTGCAGCACTGTCCAACGCTTATTTTAACGCTGAACGCTATGAGGAAGCCATTGATGCCGCCCAGGTCGTAGTGGAAATTGACGACAAGGACCCGCAAGCTTTTTGCAACCTGGGCAATTGCTATTCTGTTCTCAGTATGGTGGAGAACTGGCACCGGACTATTCGTTGCCTCACACCAATCTGGGAACCCTTTATGCTAATATGGGGCGGCCTGAAACCGCCCTCAAAGAGTTTAAATTGGCAGTGGGCATGAATTCGCAAGACACGGCAGCCTGGCTGAACCTGTATAATTGTTATAAAGAGGTCGGGTTGATGGAAGACTCGCAGAACGCTTACAGGAAGTATGAAGCATTGATGGAAGGACCCGCACTTGCCGCGACCGGCGCAACAGAAGGAGAGAACCCGTCAAATATTCCGGGTGGAGTTTCCCAAACCGGCGGATACGCTGGCGGTGGAAGCATGGAGGGAAATGCGCCTGGCATGGAATCTTTGGCAGACGAAGAATAGTTTTTTATAAACTTCCATAATGACCCATCCCCCCCAGAACCTGATTGCGCTTGGGGATTTCAAACCTTCCGATTTTTGGCAGACCCATATCAATTCCATTTTTTATGGAATCAAGGGACCGCAAATTCACAACCATTTTCAAACCTACGTGAGCCTGGACCATCGCCTGGCGCATGCGCTCGCCAATGATTTTTATGCCAAAGCCCGAAACCATCCTCCTGAAAATAATATCTGGACTCTGCAGGAGTGGGGGGTGGGCAATGGCAATCTGGCCGCGTGTTTTCTCAGCCACCTACGCGAAATAGATAGCGTGAACGAGGTTTATCCATTTGTCCACTACATCCTCTGCGATGAATCTGAAGAAATTCTGAAAGGTGTGCGGGCCAATGTCCGTCTGCAGGAACACTCGGGGAAATTTTCCACGGTCCGCGTTCACGCCGAACATTTGGACTGCTTTCGGCCTCACTCCGTAGCAAAAATTATCTCCAATGAAATCTGGGACGACCTGTCAACCAAAGTCCTGCTGAAGCATCAGGGCCTCTATTATGAGGAATACCTGTGCCCCTTTCTCGATGCCGGTGCGTTCCCTGCCGAAAAAGACGAATTCCTGGAACAATTTAAAGATAGAGATCTGCAAAATCTCTCTCGTTATCCCGACTTCCTCAACACCATTCACTGGGAACGGGATTTTCAAAGAGTGGATCTGGATGACTGGCCCTTTGCAGAAACCTTGAAAGCTCACGCTGAAAATTTTAAAGATGAAATTCCCATGCCTATCAATACCGGTGCTTTTTCAACCATCGCAAAAGCCAAAGAACTACTTGGGCCAATGAATTTTGGATATACCAGTTTTGACTACGGCATGAAAACGATCGAGGATCTTAATCAGGAAGGCAGGCCCTATTTCAACTTATACGGCGGACAATACACGTTCATGGTGAACTTTCCCCTGCTTGAAAATATTGGCCAGTCTATCGGATTTACGGAAATCACTCGGGAATACCAGAACCAGTTTGTGGGAAAAGACCTCGGGTCAGCGGCCCTCAGCCTGGTGGATCTGGTGCAAAACCATCCGCAGGTAGCCAACATGGCTCCATGGGACAGGGATGTTCTGATGCTCGGCACACTCCATGCTCTCAATACCATTTATCGAAGCCCCTACTCCGGAAAACTAAACTACCCGGCCATGGAAGGAACGCCTAAAAAACAAAGAAAGCAAATCGCTAAGCTGGCTGAAAACCTTAGCGGCCGGGGTGTTCCTGATACTGTAGCTTATGTCACTCGGGAAGAAGTTCTAGCCGCCTTGAAACCACTAAGAAAACTGGGTTACCGGGAAAAAGATATCCAGTCCGCTTTTCAATCCCCACCACCCCCTGTTTCATTCGTTCATATTCAATTCAGCGCATAAAATCCCGGTTTCCGGAAAGAAAAATCTGCTAGCATAGAAATACCAAGTTGAAAACTTTGGAGATTTTTTTCTCAATGCTCAGCATTTTTGTCGAAACCAGTTGCAACCGTTACAACCGTGACGAATGTGTCTCCTGCCATGTTTATGAACCGTTGATGGAGAACCCTGTCTCCGAATGGCACCTGAGTGTACAGCAGGCTAAGGTGATGGCAGATAAAATCCAAAGTGTCGAGGTACTCAATACCCTGGCCCAGCAGGAGATCAACCTGACCGGTGGCGAAGCATCGCAGAACCCGGATATTGTGGAGATCTGCAAGGTGTTCCAAACCGTCACGCCACACGTTTGCCTGCACACCAATTTGGACATGCTTTCAGAAAAATCCAAACGCTGGCAAAGACTGCGGGAAATTATGCAACTGGGCGGTCGGGTCGACATCACTCTTTACCCTACTGCCTGGGAGGAGTCGCAAAAATATTTTCTTGGAGAAATGTTGAAACTTCAGAACAAACTGATCGTGAATGTGGTGTATGAATCCCTGGCTGATTTGCAGAGTCAAATAAACCTGCTGTTAAATTTTTTCAAAGACAAAAGTTATACGCATGTGACAGAACTCCTGCAGTCCTATGCAGAAAAAGTCGCAACCCTACTAGAAACACACCCTAACTGTGACGAAAAACTTTTCACAGTTTCTATGGGAGATACCGAAGCATTTGCGAACAAACCGGAATTCATTTTTGGCATCAGCCTGTTACCGGCATTCGACATCGACAAAAACGGCTACCGGGCAATGACCTCCTTGCCGTTTCCGCGCGAAAAATATTTAATTGGCTGTCCGGCCGCACGCGGTTCCATAGATATCATGACGATTCAACAAAACGGAGAGATGACACCCTGTTGCGATGTCGGCAACCTGAAATGCGAGCCAAAATTCGGCAATGTTCTCCATGACAGCCCGGAACAGATCATGGAAAAAATGGAAGGGTCCATGAAAATACTGGCATCAGGAATCCACAATAACCATGAGAATATTAAAACCGGCAACGCTGGAAAGTTGGTGGAGGAAGGCATTCCCCCCTATTGCAATTGACCCCGACCCTCTTCGTAGAAGGGGCCGGGGGGATTTAAAACTACAACATGCGTGGGTAGTAGGTTTGGTCAGACTGAGGGCAGTTCTCCGGTCGGTGTTTCTTCCTCTTCAAGATCGTCGTCGTCTGCTTCATCACCGATCAACAAGTTTTCGTCATCGACCCTGAGTTCTTCAAACTCATCCTCCTCCTTCTCTTCTTCTTTCTGATAAGGAAGTTCGTTCCAGACAACAATGCGTGAGTTGCTCCGGTCACAGATAAAAAGCTTGAATTTGGGTTGTGGCTCCTCAGGCTCTCCTTCAGATTCGCTTTCCACCAGAGCTGTTTCCTCATTATCGTCATCATCTGCCATGGGAATTCCTCGGAATTCTTCCTCCTCCTCTTCCTCGTCGATCAGCAACAGGCCATAAGGATCGTTCAGAGTGCAGTTGGAAGCTTCATCCATGCCCCGGTTGAACGTATTTTCAGTGAAAGACGATTGGCCCAGCACCAGATCGGCGGGCTGTCCATTTTCGGTGGGAACTTCTTTCCAATACAAGACACGGTGATTACCGGTGTCGGAGATAAACAATCCGGCCTTTCCGAATACTATATCCGTGGGAAAATACAAATTGTCTGCGGAAGCTCGTGTGGCTCCATTGCCCTGGTTCGGCTCACGGCTTAAAAAATCTTTTTGCCCAATCACCACATCGGCGGGAACCCCTGTCTCCCTGGGAATATTATTCCAGATCAGCACGCGGTTGTTTCCCTGGTCCACCACGAATACCCGTTCGTTTTCGGCATCAAAGTGCACACCCGTTGGGAAACTAAGGGTATCCTGCCCTACATTATCGAATTCGCCCTGATTGGGCCAGCGTTCATCTATTCCTTTTTGTCCCAGGGAAACGTCTGCGTTCCAACCGTCACTAAAAGGGATTTTGTTCCAGATTAAAACCCGGTTGTTGTCCTTGTCGGCGACAAGCACATGTTTGTCATCGCTGGAGTGGATGCCCATGGGGAAAAACAGGGAACCGGAACCGACAAACCCTCGGCGGTTGGCTTCATTATCATCCATATTGTCCTGTCCCAGCACCAGCCCTGGAGGCTCGCCATCATCCGTGGGAATTCCTTCCCACCTCAATACCCGGTGGTTACCGCTGTCCACCACATAAAGTTTTCCATCGATCACGGCAATACCCGCCGGCTGGGAGAGGGTATCCTCCTCCGCCTTACTGATGGTAAATCCATCCAGGTCTTCGTCTCCCAAGCCCGAGGTCATTTCATCCAGAGTTGTGGTAATACCCCTGTTTTCAAGACAGTCGGCAAAATCTTCCTGACCGAGAACCAGTGATGACGGTTCACCATTTTCCTCGGGAAACTGCTCCCAAATCAATACCCGATGGTTACCCCTGTCAGAGACAAACAGCATGTCGCCGAACACCGTGACATACTGAGGTTCGCAAAGCGTGTTGTCGCCAGGGTCATCCGCTCCCCGGTTAGACTGGAGCATAGAAAAATCTCCCTGACCAATAACCAAATAAGCACCCGTTTCGGATATTACTTCTTTTTCAACCTCATCCACCTCGTCCAGTTCTTCAGATTCATCGACCTCATCCAGGGTTACTTCGTCATCTTCGGACACGCTCAACGAATCCTCGGTATCTTCAATTTCGTTATCATCTGACATGAAACAATTCTCCAAATATTAATGATTGCCAATTTTTAGCTTATCTAATTCTGTAAGACCACCCACTCCTACCCCTGCGGGCTAAACCGGGCAAAGGCTCATCCAATAGAGCCATTGCACATGCCCCATCGGCGGCTCGCCGCCCACTCCCGTGGGAGGGCACTTGCAATAGCTTTTTACCGCTAGCAACAATACTCTCGGCTCAACGAGCTCTTGCACATTGGCCCCACGCCTAGTGGTGGAACGGCTTAAGTCTTTGCCACATGGAAACAACTTTTCGGCCATTGCGATCCTGATGTTTTCCGTCCCAAATCGCAAACGCCACCAACACGGGATTTTTTCTATTAAATTTTATATCCCATTTATTCAAAGAATCCAAGGTGCGAAAGAATACCACACTCCATTTCCCCTCTTTCCAGACCCCTTTCCCCATTATATTCTGCTTGGTTTGAGGCTGAGGCGTCAACGTTCCAAATCCTTCCGCGTTCAATTCTTCAACGGGAACATCCCGGAACGGGTTGAGCGCATCAACGGGGTTGACTTCGCCGCCAAAGATCATGGTATCCAGGTCCAGGCCCTTGGTGGCGTATTCGAGCTTTTTCTTGGTTTCAATTTCTGTTTGCCAGTCCGCCCGCCACTGCCAGATATTGACCACTTTCCCCCGGTTTCCCATGCCAAAGAACGGTTCATTGTGACCGTGCTTGTGCAGTAACACCTCGCCAAGGGCAAACTGCATAGCAACCGCATCCTTAAAATCCTGATGGCGGCTCGAAGTCCGGTCCGGTTGAGAATCTTCCCACTCCAGCCGGAAGGCAATGCCCTCGTCATTCACTACGGACTGAAACTGAATCTGGTCAATCGGATCCCGACGCGCATTGAGGGGAATCGTGTGTATGTTCTGGACCGGAATATTTTCCCACAACGGGTTTCCCGGATCCATATCGATTTCCTTGTCAATGCGGTGTGTGGTCAGGTCCGTTTCATATTGCGCCGGTTTGAATTTCTCTTTCTTTATTTTCGACTCAATATAAGATACCAGATTCCACCGCTCCTCATCCGTCAGGTGATTGTACGATTTCATCGGGGTGCCATCAATCCCCGTGGTCAAAATCACAAACAGATCTTTTTTATCGAATCCAAATTTATACGTATTGGGGTCTGTCAGGTCATAAACAAAAACCCGGTGATCCCAGATATCATAAAGTTCATGCGCAATGAGCCCATCGCCCAGTAAATTGGTCCCGTGACATCGGGCGCAACGCATTTCCTGATAAACCTTCTTACCGTTTTCAACGGATTCCGGGGTGGACGCAGGAACCGATCCAATCGTTATCGCCTCTCTTGGTTTTTCTCTTTCAAACCTTTTCGAAAATTTCTTGATGTACTCCACAACGCCCCGGGTTTCATCTTCCGACAAGGCTCCTCCCCATGCTGGCATGGCGGTGCCCGGAACCCCACGGAAAATGGTCCGGTAAATATCCTTATCCAGAGGAATCGATCCGAATGGAGTGGTTCGATATTTAAACACACCCTGACGAAAATCCCTAGGCCAAGGGTAAAGATATGCCATGGCCTTGCCTCCACCATCACCATCATCACCATGGCAATACACGCACATATGCTTGTAAACTGTGGCACCCAGATGCAGAAGATCTTTTCCCTTGTCTGGGGAGGACGAACCATGGACACTTTCCGCTGGCTTATGGGCATACAAAGGCGAAAACCCCAGCACCACCCCGCACAAGACCAGCAAGAAAATCCGGCTTATCTGATTAACGAACCCCCATGCTCGGGGTTGCAAGTGAATAAAGTTTTTCATTACCGTTTAAACCGTCTTCCGCGATATCCACCCACATATCTTTGCAGTTACGTCTCGAATCCATACCCTTGCAATAAAACAAAGGATTACGATTGGTAAAAAACACAACAGGGTGCGAAAAGTAGACACTCAGGTTATCGAACTGGGCAATCTCGATGGCCTGCTCGATGGTAGTCTCTTCAGCCGAGGCCTTCCGGATCACTTTTCGAATAACCATATAATCCAGTTTGCCGTCCAGATCCAGATCGTAGTAAGTAGAAATTAAACCGGGCACACTCAACGATTCCCAGCCGCGATAAGACGGATGCGCCCAACCGGGTTCCTTGGGAATGCCAAGATTTGATAAATCAATTTCAGGTTCATCGTTACTCTGCCCTCTAACCGGAACAGGCCCGGAAATAAATAAAACCAAGGCTGTAAGAAGAGCCAGATTTCGCATTATCGCCCCTACTTTCGCTTGGCTCAAAGAGCCACTCTACCTTCTTTTTTTAAAGGTTTAAGCTTACAAACTAACACATTTCAGTATTCAATCAAAGCCCACTAGGCGCCAGCGTGACGCTGGACCCAATGGGCAATAGCTTGTTAAGCCGAGATAACTCCTTGCTAGCCAGCAGAAGTTATTGCTCGTTACCCCGGCTAGCAGTGGGAACATCCGGGAAAATCTGGAAAACCTCATGCAGTTTAGCCAGTTCAAAAACTTCCTTGGGCGCACCATGAAGCCCGGCCAGGACAAATCGGCCTTCATCTTTCAGCGTCTGATAGCAATGGATAAAAACACTGATGGTGGAGCTGTCGAGATAGGTGACTTTTTCCAGATTCAGAATGAATTTATGGAACCCTCTTTCCCTGTATGCATCCACGAGCAAGGTAATATCGTGAGAATTGTAAACATCCAGTTGACCCGACAAATCAATGATGATGGTGTCTTTTTCATCCCTGCAGTCGATATCGATTTTTCCCATCAACCCTAAAATCTCTTTATGTACTTTTTCCATAAAAAATAACCTCTCCAACGAATGGGAAATTTTTAAGGAGCCTGTCTTAGTTCGATTATTCTTTTTCCGGCAACTCGCTGTCCTTGTAACTCAAGGACCGCTCATGGCCGAAGAAGGTTTTTAGAGGCACCCTAAATCAAATGGATTAAAACTGCCGTTCAAAGCGTTTCGGGTCCTGACCGCGGGGTTCGCAGTCATGCCAATAGGTTTCCTTTTCTGGCTCAATTTTCCGGGTTAAAGGGTCTGCCCGAAAAAATGAAGCCAGTACACGCATCGGGGTGAAAATGACGAAATACATCAGCCCCAGAATCAGCTTGAAATTAAAGTTCCCGACCACCAGCCCAAACTTCATCCAAGCTCGGTAAACCGGTGCCAGGCGGAGGGGTGCCAACAATGCCAGCGTCAGGAAAAACAGGACCCAGACTGCCAGAGCCATTCCGGCAGTGTGCCAGGCCTTATAAAAAAATACGGCCACAAAAAAAGAAAGCACCCCGGCCATCATCAGGCCGTATTGTTTTAATTGTTTTTCGGTTGGAACAGGTGGATTCATATTATCAGCTCCCAAACTATCATGACTTTACGTTATCAAATTTTCACCCGCCTGCGTAGAGGGAATTTAGCTCCTCCTCACTCAAGGCCCCCGCAGGGCCATCATAAATGATTCGCCCTTCGCTCAAGGCCAGAATTCTCGAGCCGAATTCCCGGGCCAGTGCCGGAAGGTGCAGGTTACACAATAGGGTCACACCATCTTTATCGTTAAATTCCGCCAGCAGTTTCATGATCTGCCGTGAAGTTACCGGATCCAGGCTGGATACCGGCTCATCGGCAAGAATCAACTCCGGTTCCTGCATCAAGGCCCTGGCCAACCCCACTCTTTGCTGTTGTCCGCCGCTAAGGTTTTCCGAGCGGTCAAAATATTTTTCGGAAAGACCCAGACGATCAAGAACCTGACTGGAACGCTCCACATCCCCGGCCGAAAAACAGTTCATCAAGGAGGCAATAGATGAAGTCCCGGCCAGACGACCCATCAGGGCATTGCTTTGAACCGAGTAGCGGGGGATAAGATTATACTGTTGGAATATCATGCCGATTTTTTTCCTCAATGCCCGCAACCGGCTCGGCGTGGCACCAGTGACCTCTTCCCCCTCCAGGAAAATCCGGCCAGAAGTGGGCTCCACCAACCGGTTGATGCAACGCATGAGAGTGGATTTCCCGGAACCACTTTTACCCAGCACCACCACAAATTCTCCCGCCTCAACGGAAAAGGATATCTCTCTCAGGGCACAGGTGCCATTATCATAAGTCTTACACAGCCGATCTATTTTCAATATGGCAGTCATGGAATGAACGACCCCGCCGCAAGCGGACAGAGTATCCGACAAAGATTTTTATTTAAATGGCGTGGCAAGTCACGGGGAAGAAGACCCGCTTGTGGGATTCAAATCACCCAGATTCAAGTTCAACAAACGGCCCGCTTCCCGAACCGGGTCAAACAACCCATCCAGGTCTGTAAACCCACTGATGCCATAGAGTTTCTTGAGAACCTTGCTACCCTGAGAGGACTTCGACACTTTTTTAAGTCCCTCCCGAATTCTCACTTTCAAATCTCCTGCAAGCCCCTTTCGCACAGAGACCGTATCGTTGGGGATCTCCTTGGTGTAGGCAATGACCTTGACCTTGTCAAACACATCCGGAAACATTTTGGCCACCGCCGCCCGGGAACCCTCATAGGCCGCCCCGCCATCGACCTCCCCTTTATATATGGAAAGAACCACTGCGTTATGCGACCCGACAAAAACGACTTTTTTGAAAAAATGCTCCGGATCAAACCCTTGTGACATGAGAAGGGTTTTGGGATACAAATGCCCTGATGTGGAAGCAGGGTCGACAAACGCAAAACGCTTTCCCATCAGTCCAGCGAGGTCCTGAATGCCACGATCTGCCCGAACCATAATTTGGCCCCGGTAAAAAGGACTGCCAAATCTCTGCACAACCAACAAAAGCTCTACTCCATATTTATCATGGGCCAGAACATAACTGAAGGTAGCCAGCCAGCCGATATCCACCTTCCCGGCACCCATCGCCTCAATGACCGCCGCATAACTGGTTGCCACAGAGGTTTTAAAATGCAGTCCGG
>JYMV01048248.1_pt1 | contig 18429 bp, 18 predicted proteins | sample 338911 | NCBI WGS metagenome assembly JYMV01 (sample SAMN03354496, study PRJNA234377) | hydrothermal vent metagenome | biome: Deep sea; feature: Hydrothermal plumes at the Eastern Lau Spreading Center, Western Pacific Ocean; material: Seawater | place: Tonga | collected 2009 | depth 2000 m m
TGTTGATCAGCGGGTTGGCTACAGCGTGCACCTGTGATTCAGCCATCAGTGACATGAGTTTGCCGGCATAGTAGTTGTCCATGGAGTGCATAGAGGTCAGATGGGAGCCCGTTACGCGGCCCTGCAGGCCAAGTCGCTGTGTCTCTGAAGCCAGGGTCTCTATGTGTCGGGACTGCGGATCGTCGGATTCATCGCAGTGCATATCGACCATAAGTCCGCGCGCTTCCGCTATCTGACAGAGTTCGCGCACGGACTGTGCGCCATCCGCCATGGTGCGTTCGAAGTGCGGTATACCACCTACAACGTCTACACCAAGGTCCAGTGCTCGGGTCAGCAGGTCGACTGCCCCCGCGTATCGAAAATATCCGTCCTGCGGAAAGGCGACCAATTGAAGGTCGAGATAGGGTTTTATGGTTTCTCTGACGTCCAGTAGAGCATGAACGGCAGTCAATTCCGGATCGCAGATATCCACGTGACTGCGAATAGCAAGATTTCCCTGAGCCACCGCCCAGCCACACAGGGTGAGCGCGCGCTGTTTAATGTCCTCGATAGTGAGATGGGGTTTGAGTTCCGACCACAGGGCTATGCCTTCGAGCAAGGTGCCACTCTGATTGACGCGGGGTCGCCCGTACGACAGCGTCGAATCCATGTGAAAGTGACTGTCGACGAACGGGGCAGCTGCTGCTCGGCATCTATTTCGGTCTCTGCCTGTGCTTGGATATGTGGGTCGACCTGCAAAATTCGGCCATTCTGGCAGGCAATATCAACAGGCGACGGCCGGTCTATCAGCACAGCATTTTTGATCAGCAGGTCAAGCAAATCCATCCCCCCACTGTTGAAACGTGCTGTTGTAGTGACTCAACAACATGATGACCGCATCAATCGGAATCTGATTCATGCGCTGACCTCCCAATCAGGCCGTGTTGCGGAGCAGGTGTGCATCGTGACTGTCCCAGCGCACGTACACCGCCGCCCCGACCTTGAGATCGAGTTCTGACAATTCACGTTGCTGGAGTTGAATTCTAAAGTCGGCGCCGTCTGGTGTCTCAGCCAGGACGGTGACAATCGAGCCGACGAATTCCTCGCTGATAAATCGGCACTCCATTTCGTTGGTGTCGTTTGCCGTACTAGTGCTCAGCCTGACCAGATCGGCACTGATTACCAGACTGGTGGTGTCACCGATTGACCAGTCGTGATCCGTGCTGCTGGCGCATTCGAAACGGCCGGCAGGTGTATCGATTTCAATCAGCCCATCTACCGAGGTGACCGCTCCGGTCAATATGTTATTTGAGCCGACAAACTCTGCGACAAACCGCGTTGCCGGGTTGCGGTAGATCCCTTTTGCCGAATCGATTTGTTCTATTCTTCCTTGATTCATGATGACCACCCGGTCGGACATTGCAAACGCCTCGGACTGTCGGTGGGTGACATAGACAAAAGTGATGCCCAGTTCTTTCTGAAGCCCTGCATTCGCACGACGAGGTTGGCATCCAGTGCACTGAGCGGTTCGTCGAGCAGTAAAATACGAGGTTCTGTGACAAGCGACCTTGCCAGCGCGACACGCTGCTGTTGTCCGCCGGAAAGTTGGCTGATCTCTCGGTCAGCAAAGTCAACGATTTCCAGTCTTTCGAGCCAGTCAAGGGCGCGCTGGTGCCGTTCAGTGGCCGATACACCCCGCATTTTCAGTCCGAATTCAACATTCTTGATCACATTCAGGAAGGGAAACAAAGCCAGAGACTGCCAGACCATCGGCGTGTCCCGTTCCGAAACGGTGACGTTGTTGATGCGCTCGCCGGCGAGTTGAATTTCGCCTTCAGAGGGTTCCTCAAGCCCGGCAAGCATTCGAAGGGTTGTCGTCTTACCGCAACCGGAAGGACCCATAATCGATAGAAATTCGCCCTCGAAGATCTGAAGAGAAATCGAGTCCACTGCTGTCGTCGGACCAAACCGTTTGGTGACATGGTCAAACAAAACAAGCGGTTGTGTCTGGTTAGTTGCCACTGAGTCTTCCATCAAAAGCCTGTGAGCGTTTTCCGGGTTGATTTTCTCATGTAAATAATCTGCGCAAGTATGACCAGTGTGATGGAGGTGACGAAAACCACCGACCCGATGGCATTGATCCTGGGGTCAGTGTTGCCTTGTAGGATCTCGAGAATCATAACCGGAACTGTTTTATTCAGTCCGGAAACAAACCAGGCGACGGCAAATTCATCAAATGAGACGGCTGCAGTCAGGCAGAAAGCAGATATAAGCGCCGGTGCGCAAAAGGGCACAATCACTTCCCGCATGGTTCGCCATTGGGATGCACCGAGATTCCAGGCGGCCGATTCCAGGTTGGGGTCAATTTGCGCCAAACGCATGCGCACAATGGCCATTGCAAACGGTGAACACAATACAACATGACTCACAATGATCGATATTATCTTGCCGGACATGCCGATACGCGCGAGCAGCGCTAGCATTGCGAGCCCCATGATGACCAGGGGAATAGTGGGCGGCAGCAACGAGAGCGCGAGATACGCAGACTTTCCAAAAAAGTTGTAGCGGTAATCCGTATAGGCTGTACAGAACCCCAGGAAGGTTGCGATAAAAGCAACTGACAAGGACACGATCAGACTGACCCTGAAGGCGTCCCAGACATCGGCGTCGGTAAAGGCGAGGGTGTACCAGTGCAGGGTGAAGTGTCCCAACGGTATGGTGGGGAAACGCTCGGAATTAAACGAGAATACAAAACTCGTCAGAATGGGGAGAAATATAAAAACGAATACAAGCGCGACGTAAAAGTAGAATAGACCATTGTACGCTTTTGCACGGATCATGAGCGCCGCCGGTAGGCCAGTGCAATAGCGGTAAACATGATTGCGAACAGCGTTACGATCATGGTAATCGCAACAACCGCGGCACGAGGCCACTGTTGCCCTGATTTGGTGGTATCGATGATCAAGATGCTCAAGGTGGGGGGTTTGGATCCGCCGAGGTAATAGGGACTGACAAAATCCCCGAAAGAAAGGATAAAACAGAATACGGCAGCTACAATGATGCCGATTTTGGCAAGCGGTATGATCACTGCAAAGACGGTACGAAAGCTGCCACAGCCGAGGTTGTGGGCAGCCTCAACCAGGCGCCGATCCACGTTGGATAGCGAGATAAGCTGCAAAACCACCGCCAGCGGCAAGCAAAGGGTAAGGTAGCCCACCAGTGTCCCGAAGAACGTATTAAGCATCGAAAAAGGGCCAAGCCCTACCGAACTCAATAGAACGTTGATGATCCCGTTGTCATTTAAAAAGATCTGCCAGGAAAATATACGCACCAGATAACTGGTGAAAAACGGGACAATCAGGAAAAACATCGCCCACTGGCGGACAGTCGGTGAGACCTTGAATGCCAGAGCAAAAGCACAGGGAAATGCGAGCACGCTGGTGATGACCGTCGTGATGCCGGCATAGCCCAGGGTACGCCAATAACCATCCCAGAAGTAGCCCTTGCCGTACATCTTGACCCAGTTCACCGAATCAAAGCCAGGTACCATGCGGTAGTTCTTAACCAGCCAGAAACTCATCAACAACAAAAATAACAGCGGAAATACAAAAAATACCAGCTGCCACACGACAATAGGCATAGACCATGTCAGGCCATACACAGTGACTGTACGCTGGTGAGAATAAGTGCTTATTGAGATATCCTGTGCGGTAGTTGCCGAAGCGATCGTGAGTGGTTAGGGAGATTCAATGAATGCCAGGATGCCGGTAACCCAGAAAAAAGAGCGGGCCAGTAACCACCGACCCGCTCGATTCATTGAGTTTTATGCGTTTTTATATTCAGACCAAAAGTCATTCCAGTCTTCAAGAGACTGTTGAATCGGTGTCCGTCGAAAGTGGATGCGGCCTTCGCGAAGATCATCGATGCAGTTCGGTCCGTCCAGATTCATGCGCTGTCGTTTGGCTTCCGCAGGGTTAGCCTGATTGAGTGCTGTCCATCCGGATTTGTAGGGCGACATAGCGGGGTAAGCCGCCATTTGTGACGACCGAACTTGACCAGGGCCTGAAGTCATGTACTTGATAAACTTCTTGACCAGGTCCTGCTTTTGCGACCCCTTGCCAATGGAGTACGACTCAGTCCACTGAATGCCCCCTTGTTTCGGCACGACCGAGTCAACCGGCGCACCGTCTTTCTTGACGACACCTGTGATCCAGTCGCCGATGCCGCACATGGCGTGTATCTGGCCGGATTTCAGGGATGAAAACGTGCCACCATAGTCGAAGTAACCGCCGACCTGGGGTTTAAGCGACAGGGTCGTCTCCTGTAGTTTTTTCCATTGTGCGGCATTGATATCAAATGGCGTTGGATTGTCATTACCGTCCCTTAAACTCAAGCAACCGAGGTTAGGCAGGTGCCAGTCGAAGTGGCCGACCTTGCCTGTCAGCTTGGAATCCCAGAGGATGTTGTAGTCCATAGCCTCTTCGTGGCTGATAATTGTGGTGTTGAACGAGACACCTAAATATCCGAACCTGACAATCACAGAATACAGATCATCACCTTTCCAGTGTCCAGGGAACCGGGAGTACTCATCGAACAGGTCATGCATGTTGTATTCATTGGGATCCATCTTTTCGATGTAGCCCGCTTCATTAAGCAGCTGCACAAACTCGCCGTCTGAGAGGACAATGTCGTAGGTGCCGGGGGGTGACTGTGAAATCAGCGCCAGCATGTTGTCGCCGCCGGCATAATATTTGGCTTTGATCTTGACGTTGTGCATGGCTTCGAACTCTTCAACCATGTCCGGTTCACCGTGACCATACCAGGCAATCATGGTAAGTTCGGTTGCGGCATGAGCACGCGGGGGCACAAGAATCATCGGTACGCTCAAGGCGGTTGCTGCTGAAGCGGCACCGACACCCTTTAGAATGTTTCTTCTGCCGATGTTAGTGCGATCGGGTTTTTCGGGAACTGCTTTTTTGCTCATCGTTTGTTCTCCTGTTGGTTGGGTCAGTGGTCGTTTCAGACGGTGCACAAGCCACTTGAGTACCGGCCTGTTACTCACAAATTGTGTTGCAGCGACTGAATCGAGCACTCCGCATACTGCCAGCATCCCCAGAGTCTTCTGTGTCTAGCTGGCTGTCGTACAAGGGTACTTCAAAAGGTGCACCCCGGTCGATACTGCGTCAGTTAAGTTTTGCGTTAGCGACTTTCCATCAATGCTGACCATGGACACCGACAGGAAAATAACTGTGCTGATTCAGAATGTTGAAGAGACCAATTAATGTTGACTATCGGTTATGTCGGCGCCGCGCAATCTGTAGACTGGTAGCGGTGCCGAGGCCGATTCCGCGCGAAAACACCCACAGACGCATCAGCAGTGGATTCAGAGAATTATTGGCCCCCCACCATCAATGGTGGGGGAATATGGAGAGGGTTTGTGGCAATGTATAGAAAAGGTAATCTAACCTTACCGTGCGTTAACGAAATTCGAGGTCGAGCAGTGCACAGTCATATCTTTCACAAACAATTCAAGATCGTTGGGCCTGCGGTACTCCCTGTGATTCATGCTCAGGATGACGAGCAGATTGATCGTAACATTGAAATTGCTGTTCGCTGCGGTGCACAAGGTGTATTTCTGATCAATCATGATTTCGATGTAGAGCAGTTCTTGCTGTTGGTTGAACGGTGTAGACAGGCTCATCCACTGCTTTGGTTGGGGGTCAACTTCCTTGGGGTGACCGGGCGGGATGCCTTCCCGGTTCTGGCTGACCTTGAGTTTAGAGGTCTGCCCATTGATGCTTACTGGGCGGATGATGCCTGTATAGACGAGCAACATGAGTCACAAAGCCAGGCCGAAGGTATCAATACCGTCCGCGAGGAGAGTGGCTGGCCGGGAATCTATTTTGGTGGAACAGCCTTTAAGAAACAGCGAGCCGTCGACCCAGCGGATTACTTTGCATCAGGGCAAATTGCAGCGCAGTGGATGGATGTCGTAACCACTTCGGGAGTCGCGACCGGCGAAGCCGCCGAAATCGAAAAGATACAAACCTTTCGACAAGGTGTCGGTGACAGCGCGCTGGCGGTGGCTTCTGGTGTTACACCGGAAAATGTCCATGTTTACGCGCCCTATGTTGATGCGATACTGGTTGCCACCGGGATAAATTTGCCTGAAGACTTCTACAATATAGACAAGACAAGGTTATTGCGTTTGATCGATAACTGCCGCTGTTCTGCTGTGCGCCGCGATGCTTCTGCATCGGCAGACGACCAGGGTAGCGAGCGCTCGTATCTTCGGCAGATGGCGCCTACGGTAAAGGGTGACACGTTCGCCTGGCTGGATCCCTCCTCGGCCTACATTAATGGTCGGGCGTTTACCCAGATGGTCGACGATCTTGTTTTTCCTTTTCGCACAATGTTCATTGATGTCGTTGCGGGTATAGACGCTGCCGGCTATGTACTGGGTGCGGCACTGGCCACTCGGTTGGGTACGGGAATTCTAACCGTGCGCAAGGCGGGCAAGTTGCCGGTCCCAACCGAGGAAGTGGAGTTCATCAATTACTCCAAACGGACACAGTCTCTCGAACTTCGAAAGCCGGCATTCCGACCGGGTACCCGGGTCCTGCTCGTTGACCAGTGGGTAGAGACCGGCGGTACGATGGGTGCCGCGATAGAACTGATCGAAAGGCAAGGGGGTGTAATCGCTGGGATCGCGACAGTTGCGATAGAAGAAAGCCCAGAGACGCAGGCACTGCGTGAAGACTATTTTTGTGTGTCCTCGGTGTTACCCGGTTCCGACTACCAGACCCAATGTAATCAGAAATACATGGCTTTTTTCGATGATTTCGATTGGGAAAGTATCTTTCCAGATATCCGATAAGTGCTGGATTCGATCGTGCAGGTGGTGCTGCCTGAGAGGGCTCATTCAACCGTAGCAAGGAGATAGTTCCTGTATGCCGGACCACCGACCCAGAACGCTTACGCTACAGAACGGCAAGCCGCCGCAACCGACTTTTTCGGACCACGAAATGAACCGCCGTGTTGCTGCGATGAGGCGGCATATGGTCGCAGGGCAGATCGAGGCGGTGATACTGACATCGATGCACTGCGTGAACTATTTCACGGACTTCGTATATACCGCTTTCGGGCGTAATTATGGGTGTGTGATCACTGCGGACCGGTTGACGACCATCAGCGCCAATATCGATGGCGCACAGCCGTGGCGACAGACTTTCGGCCACGACAATCTCATCTATACGGACTGGCACAAGGACAATTTCTTTGAAGGGGTTAAGCAGTTGGTGGGTGACGCTGTCACCATCGGAATCGAATCGGATCATCTGACGCTGCAGAATCACGAGAAGCTCAGATCCGTGCTGCCAGGCAGAAAACTGGTTGATATCTGTGAGGTTGCGATGCGGCTTCGTATGTATAAGTCGACTGAAGAACTTGCACTGATCCGTGAGGGTGCAAGAATTTGTGACCTTGGCGGTGCCGCCGTGGTTGAAACCCTTCGAGAGGGTATGCCTGAGTACGAGGTCGCAATTCATGCAACCCAGGCAATGGTCCGCGAAATTGCCCGAACTTACCCCCACACAGAGTTGATGGATAGCTGGACCTGGGTGCAGTCGGGAATCAACACGGACGGTGCGCACAATCCGCTGACGACTCGCCGCATCCTGCCCGGAGATATTCTCAGTTTGAACACGTTCGCCATGATTTCAGGGTACTACCAGGCTCTGGAGCGAACGCTATTTTTGGGTCACTGTGATTCCAGGTCGCTTGAACTCTGGGAAATCAACTGCCAAGTCCATCGCCGCGGTCTTGAGTTGATCAGACCCGGTGTACGATGTCGTGATATTGCGACTGAGTTGAACGAAATCTACAAGACACATGACCTGCTTGAGTACCGGACATTTGGCTATGGGCATTCTTTTGGCACCTTATCGCACTACTATGGGCGGGAAGCCGGTTTGGAATTGCGAGAAGACGTTGACACCGTGCTGGCGCCCAACATGGTGGTATCCATGGAACCGATGATTATGATCCCCGAAGGCGTTCCAGGGTCGGGTGGATATCGAGAGCACGATATTCTGATTGTCACCGAAGCAGGTGCAGACAACATCACAGCGTTCCCGTTCGGCCCCGAATCCAATATTGTTGGATCGCCGAACACTTAGCCGGGCAATACGCCGCTGATATCCTGTCTAGACACCGGATGTTGTGCTGGTGGCTGGTGTAGAACTGTGGCGTCGATCAGTCCAGTGGTTCAATCATCAGGGTGACTTGGGCAGTCGTCCTGAGGTCTACAGGGATTGATTCGCTGGCCAGGTCCCCGGGTTGCTTGATCGCGTCGCCGGTGCGAGAGATGTGGGCGCTAAGGGTAACGGTGTCGAAATCGGAAAGCACCGAGTTCCCCATTAAGCTGGAACGGTCATCCAAGACAATTTCAAGCGGAAGCTCGCCGGCCGAACGACGGACGGCAGCAATCGGTCTGCGATCCCCCGCATTTGAACGGGCATAGACATAAAGGGTGTGCGACGATTCAATCTGTGTCGCAAGGGCCGGTGTGATCTCGATTCGTACCTTCAGGGTGACAGGTGCCACTGTTCGATTCAGTCGCTGGACAGTTTTGGGATCATCTGCTACGTCAAGACCCCGGCTAGCCGCAAGTTGGGTCACCCGCTCTATCAGGGCTTGAAGTTCGGACTGTGCACGGGGGTCAGCGTGCAGTGCCGGTTTAAGGCGGTGCCAGTATTCCAGAGCGCCGGGAAGGTCGCCCCGTGCTTCGGCTGCCATCCCGGCCAACCACAGCGCTTGGGGTTGGTCCGGGTCGATCTTGAGCGCCCGGTCTAGTAATGTGACCACCCGTTCACTCCGGGTGCCCCCTTGGAGCATGGCCAACGCGTCGGCGTAACGCACCAGTACTTCAGAGTCATCCCCAGTAAGGGTATAGAGTTTTTCATAGGCGTTAACCGCCTGGGTGTAATCGCCTAAACTCATCATGGCGTTTGCCAAAATAGCCCAGCCCTCACGATCGGTCGGGTTCTGTTCGAGGCGCAATTTCAATTCAGCCAGTAAAGCGTCAGGTGATCTCGCGCTGGTGTCGGTTGTTGCTGTGCGGTCTTCAGTAGAGAGGCGTTCTGGTGACCCCAGGACCAGGTAAAGTGCAATAACCGCGGTCGGAAACAAGAGGGCGACAATCAAGATTGGCAACGGCCCCGATTTCCTCAGGGGATCTGACGTTTTTCCCGGTTCAATATCAGTCAGCAGCGTATCTTCCAGGTCCGTTTGCGCGGTACTGAAGTCTGCGTCTGAAAGTTGCTCGTTCTTCAATTCGACTGCGATCTCTGCCAGTCGCTGCTGAGCAATCCGAACATTGAGCTCGTGTCGCGGTATGGTCGTACGGGTCGATCGGGTCATTAACGGCCACAACAACAGCCACAACGCCAACGCGAGCATGGCCATGCCGATCCCTCCAAATACGATCATGCGGAGTTATCGTCTTGCAGCAATTTACGCACCTTCGCACGCTGATCCGGTGGAACGTCCAGTGGCCTGATATTTTTTCGCCAGCGAAAGATTCGAAACAGTACGAAGAATCCTCCCGCCATAAACAATAAGGGGGCAAGCCAGAGCAAGGCGGTACTCGGTTTAAACGGTGGCCGGTAGAGTACGAAATCACCATAGCGAGACACCATGAACTGAACGATATCCTTATCTGAGCTTCCCGACAGGATCATGTTGTAGGTCAGTAGTCGCAGGTCACGCGCGAGTTCAGCATTGGAATCCGCGAGATTCTGGTTCTGACACACAAGACACCTAAGCTCGGCGATCAAAGCCTTATAACGAGACTCCTGGCTGCTTGACTCAAATTTGAGCGGTTCCATCACGGCATGGACCGGGGGGGGTGCAATGCCGGCACCGCAGAGCAGGACAACGGCAACAGCAGCGGACCGGAAGGCGAATCGATCAGACCGCATGGGTTATCCGGACAGAATCGGCGTTGTCTGTGCGGCCGGTTCGCGGACAGGTGCACGCGCCACAGTGCGATACCGTCTGTCAGAGGCTGCAAGCAGGCCCCCTGCAGCCATCAGTAGAGCACCCAACCAGATCCAGCGAATGAAGGCTTTGTACTGCACCCTGACAGCCCAACGGCCCCTGTCATCAAGGCGTTCGCCGAGTGAGGCATAAAAATCACCCCAGAATCCAGCCTGAATGCCGGCTTCTGTCATAGGCATCTGCTGAACCAGGTAACGACGCTTTTCTGGTGAAAGCCGGGCAATGAGGCGGCCATCGCGACTGATGATGACCGTACCAGTTTGTGCGACGTAGTTAGGGCCCGACAGATTTTGGACACCGTCGAACTGGTATTCATAGCGACCGACTGAAAAGCGTTCACCGGGCGCCATACTGAGATCTTTTTCCGTCGAATAAATGGTCGTGAAGGCAACGCCAATCACAAATATACCGATGCCCGAGTGTGCCAGTGTCATGCCCCAGTAGGCCCGGGGGGTCCGCGCAAGACCCTGCCAACGACGTCCAGGTGTAGCTCGAATCCACAGCCCTCGTATAGCCGTAAACATCGCCCAGCAGCCGAGTGTGCCGGCGCTGGCTGCAGCAAGTGAATAGTGATCCATGGCCAACGGACAGATCCCACCTGCGAGCAAACTGGCCAGAAGCAGCATGCCGAGATCACCCCGAAGTCGGGCAAAGGTGTCTTTTTTCCAGCGACAGAGCGCACCAAATCCCATTGCAACAACCAGTGGCACCGTTAGCGGAACGAAAATGGAATTGAAATAAGGTGGGCCGACCGAGATCTTGCCCAGGCCGAGGGCATCTATGAACAGCGGGTAAAGTGTGCCCAATAAGACAGTCGCCGTGGTCGTCACGAGCAGGACATTGTTAATCAACAAAGCGCTTTCACGCGACACAGGGTTGAATCCAGGCACACTACGGATACTCGGCGCGCGCCAGGCATAGAGAGTCAGTGAGCCACCGACCACGATGACCAGAAAGATAAGTATAAAAAGACCTCTCTCAGGATCGCTTGCAAAAGCATGTACCGATGTGAGCACCCCGGAACGCACCAGAAACGTGCCTAGTAATGACAGTGAAAACGCGAATACTGCGAGTAGAACGGTCCAGGCCTTGAAAACGCCTCTTTTTTCAGTCGCCGCAAGTGTGTGAATAAGGGCGGTACCCATCAACCAGGGCATAAAAGACGCGTTTTCAACCGGATCCCAGAACCACCAGCCACCCCAGCCAAGTTCGTAGTAAGCCCACCAGCTGCCCAGCGCAATACCCAGTGTCAGAAAAGACCAGGCTGTTGTGGTCCAGGGGCGGGACCATCGGGCCCAGGCCATGTCCAGTCGCCCGGTTATCAAAGCCGCGATTGCAAACGCAAAAACTACCGAAAACCCGACATACCCCAGATAAAGCATCGGCGGGTGGATCGCAAGTCCAGGATCCTGCAGGAGTGGGTTCAGGTCCCGTCCTTCCGTTACCGGCGGAAATTGCCGACTAAAAGGGTTGGAGGTAAACAAAATAAAAGACAAAAAGCCGACGCTGATAAGACCCATGACGCCCAGAACTTTAGCGATCATGTCGTCCGGTACAGTGCGGCTGAAAATAGTTACAGCCCCTGTCCACCCGGAAAGGATCAGCACCCATAACAACAGCGATCCTTCATGAGCGGCCCAGACGCCCGAGATCTTGTACAGCAGCGGTAGTTTCGAATTTGAGTTGTTCGCAACATAGCTTACGCTGAAATCATTATCCAGAAAAGCGTAAGTGAGACAGCCATAGGCGATTGCGACAAAGACCAGTTGTACCCAGACAGCGGGCCTGGCCACGGCAATGCAGGTGGTATGCCGCCGGATTGAGCCGTAAAGCGGGACGATACCGAGTACGACTGCGGTGCAAAACGCAATGATGAGGGCCAGCAGCCCCAGTTCAGCCGTCACTTGAGCCCCATCTCCTTGGCCTTCTTCAACGCATCCGCGACTTCTGGCGGCATATAGTTTTCGTCATGTTTCGCCAGCACCTGTTTTGCTTCAAAGAGGCCATTGCTGTTCAACATGCCCTGAGCAACGATTCCCTGGCCTTCGCGGAAAAGGTCCGGCAGGAAACCTTTGTAGGTTACGGTAACTTGCTCGACAGTGTCGGTCAGAGTGAATTCGACGGTCAGGTCATCATCAGGGCGCCTGACCGAACCTTCGACGACCATACCGCCCAAGCGGAAACTGGTCTGTTGGGGCGCTTCGCCGGCCTTGACCTGCGTTGGGCTGAAAAAGAGGTTGATATTCTCTCTGAGTGCGAGCAGCGCGAGGCCAAGTGCGACAGAAACGCCCAGAACCAGTAGACCAACGAGGATAAATCGCTGTCTGCGTAAGGGCGTCACGGCGCTTCAAGTCGATTGCGATTTTTGTGCCGCGAAAATTCACTGAGAAGACGTCGGTGGCGTCGAAGCGGAACTATAAGGTTCAGGATGAGCACGATGGCTACGATGAGATAGGCAGGCCAGACGTAAAGACCGTAGCCGCCCATATTCAGGAATTCGGTCATGGCTGGCCCGCTGAAATCAGTCGTTCCACCCATTGCGTGCGTTGTTCGCGCGCCAGAATCTCGGGGCGAATTCGTGCGAGGACAGCAGTAACAAAGTGAATCTTGAATGCCAGTGCCATCAGCAGTAACGGAATCAACATCGAGAGGTGGATAGAGGGTGAGTCAAATTTAGATACGGTAGGGCCCTGGTGTAGCGTACTCCACCACTCGACCGAGTAGTGAATGATGGGTAGATTCACAACACCGACGAGAGCCAGTACTGCACCTGCCCGGGCTGCGGTACGTCTGTCATCGATGGCCGATTGCAGCGCCATGTAACCCAGGTAGAGAAAAAGCAGAACAAGTTCGGAGGTAAGTCGTGCGTCCCAGATCCACCAGGTGCCCCACATGGGCTTACCCCATATAGAGCCGGTGACTAAGGCAAGGAATGTATAGGAAGCGCCTATAGGAGCACTCGCCCGGGCCACCACCTCTGCCAATTTTATTCGCCAGACCAAGGCAATGGTGCCCGCAATGGCGAGAACAACATAAACAAACATCGACATCCAGGCTGCAGGAACATGGACGAAGATGATGCGGTAGCCGTCTCCTTGCTCGTAATCCGTTGGCGCCAGTGCAAGACCGGTGTAGAGGCCAACACCAAAGAGCACGATGCAAAGCCCTCCCGCCCAGGGCAGTAGTTTCCCGGCCAGGCCGTAAAAGTACGGCAGCGAGCTCAGTCTGTGGAAGGCGAGGGAAAGAGATGACATTAATTTTCAGTGCCAGATACGGATCGTGTTGGTCAGTTCGTAACAGTGGTTGCCGCGACCGGCCCGATTCACCACAGGGTAGCGATATCGGGTGGTAGGCAGCCTGGAGTGCGTATTTTAGGCGACTGAGCCCGAAAAATGACGATAGAAAGTGTTTATGAGAGCCTGAATCTGGTGTTATTCCAGAATTTTTTGACGATGGTCGCACCGGGGCAGTGTGCAGCGGCGTTCTGAAGGTGGTCCACAATCGCCGAAGGGTTGTGGTCCATATGTGTCATAAATACACTTTGTCACTTGTTGAGTTTAGGATCTGGATCCAGATGAACACAGACAGCGCCAGGCGCCCGGTACTGGCTTCACAATTGGACTTGTTGGAAGTTTCGAGCAGCATCACCGCATTGCCGCGGGTGGGTGCTGTCGCCTGTCCGTGCCTTGATGCGTTTGAGGCAGATGCATTGGTGTCTGTCGTCGATGAGCTCGAATATCGGCCTGCCCGTGCCACAACAGGATCCGAAAAGGCACCTGTCTACCAGGATTTTGATCTGTGTTACGACATACCAAGTGACCACGGTTTATGGGAGTTTGCTCAGGTGCTGGAACAGGCGTTGACGAATGCTCTGGCCGGCGCTGAAGTCGACAGTGCAGGTTATCCATTGCGACTGAATGATTTGATCGTCCAGCGGTACCCACCGGGGTGCGCCGGGATTACCCCGCACCGGGATCATGTGCGTTACGGCTTCCTGATCGTCATTATTCTGCTCACAGGTGATGGCTATTTTGGTGTCTGTCATGACCGCCAGGGCAATGGATCTAGAGAGGTCGAATTCAAGCCTGGTGATCTTTTGTTGATGGGTGGACCTGGGCTGGTATCAGGCTTTACGCGGCCTTTTCATTTCGTGAATGGTGTTACTGATACGCGTCGAACAATAGGGCTACGGTATGACACGCAACAAGTCAGACTGGTCAGCTGAGTGACGGCTTGGGATCGACTTTGCGTCACACAGCAGAAGCCGAAGTTGGGTTGCCAGGAGACACCAGTTGATGAGCAATACATTCCCGGGTCCTGGCGAAGATAAATACTTTGAAGACTATGAGGCGGGTCGAGTATATGAACTGGGTTCAATCCGTGTTGAACTTGGCGAAGTGATCGACTTTGCGACCCGCTACGACCCGCAGTACTTTCATATCGATGAGATCCGGGCAAAGGAGTCGATCTATGGCGGCATTATCGCCAGCGGCTGGCACACCGCCAGCATGATGATGCGTGTATTTGCGGATAGTTTTCTGTCGGACGTATCCAGTCAGGGTTCACCTGGCCTGGACGAGTTGCGTTGGTATCATCCGGTTCGACCCGGAGACACCTTGTTTGTGAGGGCGGTAGTTCTGGAAGCCAGACTGTCTAAAAGCAAGCCGGAGCTCGGCGTGATGCGCACCCGAACAGAAGTGCACAATCAGAACCATGAGCTTGTGCTGTCATCTACCGCAGCGAATTTCATACGCCGGCGACCGGCTGGTAAAACGTGATTAACCCCGCTGGAGATCTGGATTGACTTGCTTATGATGAAACGTGCTAAACGAGGAGTGTTATGAGCGACCATAAGATCTACCGGACACCGTCGGCTTACGGCTATCCACTGCTGATCAAGCAATTGCTGAACACCCTCGAACTCAGACACCCTGATCAGGAAATCGTTTATGCGGATCTACTTCGCTACACCTATCGGGACTTCAAGAAAAGAATCGCCCGGTTAGCAAACTTGTTGACGTCACTGGGTGTAAGGGAAGGAGATACTGTGGCCGTGCTGGACTGGGACAGTCACCGGTACCTGGAATGTTTTTTTGCCATCCCGATGATTGGCGCGGTGTTACATACCGTCAACATCCGACTGTCGCCTGACCAGATACTGTACACGATGAACCATGCCGGAGATGACATCGTACTTATTAACGAAGAATTTGTGCCGCTGATGGGCACCATTCTAAGTCGGGTAGAAACCGTTAAAGACTGGGTGGTTATATCTGAATCAGGCGATAGCCCCGAGTCAGCGATTCGGTTTTCTGGTGAATATGAAGCTTTGCTAGGCGCACAGTCTGAAGAATATGCCTTTGAAGATTTTGACGAGGAGCTGCGCGCCACCATTTTCTATACCACCGGCACCACAGGAAATCCCAAAGGCGTCTATTACAGTCATCGTCAGATCGTACTGCATACGCTGGGTAAGGGCCTGGCTATGGGGAGTCCGGCAGAGCAAGGCCGGTTTCATGACCAGGATGTCTATATGCCCCTGACACCGATGTTTCATGCCCATGCCTGGGGTGTGCCCTATCTGGCGACATTACTCGGGGTCAAACAGATCTACCCGGGGCGTTACGAGCCAAAGAAGTTGCTGAATCTTTTTCAGAAGGAATCCGTCACCTTCTCCCATTGTGTACCGACAATTTTGCACATGGTGTTGAATGCTCCAGAGGCGGAATCAGTTGATTTTAGCGGTTGGAAAATGACGATTGGTGGCTCCGCGCTTCCAGTGGCATTGGCCGTGCAGGCCCGTGCCCGTGGAATTGATCTATTCAGCGGCTATGGCATGTCAGAGACGGGTCCCGTATTGACCCTTGCTCAACTGTCGGGCGAATACATGGCTAGTGGAGAAGACGAGCAGATCGATGTACGCTGCAGGTCAGGCCGACCGGCTCCCTTGGTCGACATTCGAGTTGTTGATGCGGAAATGAATGACCTTCCGCATGATGGCGTCACGATAGGTGAAGTCGTGGCTCGGGCGCCCTGGCTGACGCAAGGATATTTTAAGGATCCCGAACAGTCTGAAGAACTCTGGCGGGGCGGCTACCTCCACACGGGCGACCTGGGGTACCTTGATGATTCTGGTTATTTGAAAGTGACCGACCGGGTGAAGGATGTCATCAAAAGCGGTGGTGAATGGATCTCGTCAATCTATATGGAAGACATTGCGCTCCAGCACGACAACGTCAGTGAGGCGGCAGCGATTGGAATTGCCGATGAAAAGTGGGGAGAGCGGCCGCTGGTCCTGGTGGTTCCGCGGCAGGGTGAACTGGACCCGGAAACGGTGCGCAACGAGTTCTTACAGGCAGTCTCGGATGGCTTGATCTCGAAATGGGCTGTGCCAGACCGGATAGAGGTCGTTGATGCGATACCCAAAACCAGCGTCGGTAAGATCGACAAAAAGCATTTACGGACTCAGTTCCGTTAGGGTGCTGAACTTGGTTTGACCCATTGATTCAGGCGGACCGGTGCAGATGTAGCCCCATGCTGATTCGATCTTCGACACAGAACCCCAGAGATTCATAGAACGCAACCACCTGTGCATTATCGGATCTGATCTGTAGATTGACTTTGATGCACCCCAATTGACGTAATGCGTCCAGGGCGTGCGCGACCAGGCGCCGAGCGATTCCGTGGCGGCGGTGAGGATGATCGACAGCTACCGCGTAGAGCCAGCCTCGGTGTCCGTCATAACCCGCCATCACTGCGCCGACAATAGAATCTTCTTCGAGGGCGACGAATATCAGGTCGTCTACAGCCCGCTTGGCGGAGATCACCTGACTCGGGTCGTTATGCGGTGGATCATCCGGGAATACGCGTTGCCAGAGGTCTATGAGCGCCTGCCAGTCGTCATTCTGGTAGGCTCTGAGCTTCATCGGATGATTGTACGGGAGTGTCCTGCCTTAAGACAGTGGAAAGTACTGGCTAAGCCATTCCGCTGGGTCTGCAATAATCAGCAACATCACATAGGTTAGGCTGACTGCTATCAGCGTGAGCAGGAGCGTGCCATAAAACAGCAGGCTGATCAGTTTTCCCAGAATCAAGTCAGTGGGATCATGAGCAGGGCTACGCCAGCTGTCCAGAAATAAGTCGAAGAACATTTGCAGCAGGCGATAAAGTATCCAGGCAATCACCAGAGCAAATCCAACACCACTCAACTTGAAGTCGAACACTGTACCGAACCAGAGCGTCCGTGCAAACGCTGACAGCCAGGTGAAGACACTGCCGAATGTGGTGGCAAGAAAACCAAGTGTAGAGGAAATGGTGTCTGTCATAGCCTCAAACTATTTGTGGATGCAACCCACCACGGGCTCTGTTCATCGTACGCTTAGGGCTCAAGGTGTGTGCCCAGTGACTATAGGGTCTGCAACTGTTAAATAAATGACAGTACCCTGCAGAATTAAGCTTGATCGATTGTTTCTGCAATCCGCCGCCGAACAGGATAGCCAGGATTCTTGATCAATTGGGTCGGTTTGAATCAAGGTCATCATATAATACGCCTGCCACGGCGCCTACTGATTGGTCGGTAGCGACAGATTCAGATCTAGCGATAGAGAATGTTGAGCTCTGTAAATGTCTAAAAACAGAATTTTTTCAGGTGTTCAGCCCACGGGCAGTCTTCATCTAGGCAATTACCTGGGTGCCATTCGGAACTGGGCCAGGCTCCAGGATGAGTTCGAAGCAATTTATTGCGTGGTGGACTTACACGCCGTCACGGCCCCGCATGATCCTAAAGAACTGAGTCGTGCGACTCGGGAGGTGACTGCCGGCCTTATTGCTTCGGGCATAGACCCTGCGCGATCCATAATTTTCAACCAGTCGATGATCCCGGAGCATGCCGAGCTGTCGTGGTTGTTTAACTGCGTCGCGCGGCTCGGCTGGTTGAATCGAATGACGCAGTTCAAGGAAAAAGCCGGGAAGAACCGGGAACAGGCGTCCGTCGGGCTGTATGTTTACCCGGTTTTAATGGCTGCCGATATTCTGGCGTACAAGGCCACGCATGTTCCCGTGGGGGAAGATCAAAAGCAGCATCTTGAGCTGACCCGGGATATCGCGCAGTCATTCAACTCAACCTACGGGGTTGATTATTTTCCGCTGCCTGAACCTCAAATCTTTGGCTCAGCGACAAGGGTTATGAGTCTTCGTGACGGCACAAAAAAGATGAGTAAATCGGACGAATCGGATTACTCCCGCATCAACATGATCGATGGAGCGGATGAGATTGAGCAGAAAATTCGCAAGGCAAGAACAGATCCCGATCCACTGCCAGAGTCTGTTGAAGGGTTGGCGGAGCGGCCGGAGGCGCTGAACCTGGTTTCGATCTATGCGGCCCTGGAAGAT
>JYMV01034152.1_pt1 | contig 18410 bp, 22 predicted proteins | sample 338911 | NCBI WGS metagenome assembly JYMV01 (sample SAMN03354496, study PRJNA234377) | hydrothermal vent metagenome | biome: Deep sea; feature: Hydrothermal plumes at the Eastern Lau Spreading Center, Western Pacific Ocean; material: Seawater | place: Tonga | collected 2009 | depth 2000 m m
GGGACTTCCCGTGCGGGTGACGACTTGTACCACCTCTGGAAACTGACGGAGCTGCTGTTCAACCGCCAACGCCGTCTTCACTGACTCACTCATTGAGATGCTGGGTAAACGCCAGACTTGGATGGCCATGTCGCCTTCATTCAGTCGCGGCATGAAAGCGACGCCCAGCATTGAACTGATTCCGAGAGTGCCCGCAAATGTTGCAACGGCGATGCTGGTGACGATGGTCGGGCGATTGATTGAAAAGCGAAGGCACGGTTCGTACAGCCGCTGCGCAGACCGCATGATCCATGGCGTTGTGTCGCTGCGGCCCGACCGTGAGATCCAATAGGCCAGCAGAGGGACGGCCGTGACCGCAAACAGCAGGGAGCCGATCAGTGCGAAGATGACGGTGATCGCCATGGGTTGAAACATGGTTCCCTCAACGCCTGTCAGCGTCAGAATTGGAATGTACACCAAAATGATAATGCCGATAGCAAAGGTCACTGGGCGTAACACCTCTCGTGCTGCGGCTTCAACCGCAATGAGACGTGCTTTGGGATCTGAGGTGTTCAGTTGAGCGACTCTCCGGAGGATGTTGTCGATCATCACCACCGATCCATCGACGAGCAATCCAAAATCGATGGCTCCGAGACTCATAAGATTTCCTGAAACGCCTGCTTGTGTCATTCCTGTAAACGCAAACAACATCGAAAGTGGAATGGCGGACGCGACGATGAACCCCGCGCGTAGGTTCCCCAAAAATGAGAACAGAATTGCCACCACCAACAGTCCACCCCCGAGAAGATTGTTGCGGACAGTGGCCATCACTTGGGCCACGAAAATTGTCCGGTCATAATACGGTTCGATCACGATTCCAGACGGAAGGGATGCCTGAATCTCATCGACTTTTCTTTTGACTTGTTCGACGACCCGTTTCGCATTCTCTCCGGCGAGCATCTGAACCATGCCGATCACCGTTTCGCCTTTTCCCATCGCTGTGGCCGCTCCCACACGCAATGCCGCGCCCTCTTTCACGACTGCCACGTCTTCGATGAAAATTGGGATTCCTCCAGGTCGGTGATCGACCACGATCTGGAGAAGGTCTGTAGCGTTTCGGGCCAGGGCCTCTCCACGAATCAAAAACAGTTCGCGCTCGTGTTCGATATATCCTCCTCCCACGAGCGCGTGATTCTGTTTCAGCGCCTGAAAGACATCCGCGATGGAAAGATCGAACGCCAGTAATTTCTGCGGATCGACCACCACCTGGTATTGCTTGTCTTCTCCACCCCAGATATTGACTTCAACCACACCAGCGATCGTCCGCAGGCGCCGTGCGACATCCCATTCGAGAATGGTCCGAAGCTCCATCGGACTATATCCTTTTCCCGATATCGTAAATTGGTATACCTCTCCCAATCCCGTCGTCATCGGACCCATAATCGGCGTCGCGTATTCCGAAGGAATTTGATCTTTGGCAACCGCGAGGCGTTCACTCACGAGTTGCCGTGCAAAGTACGGATCGATGTCGTCGTCGAAAATGGCGGTGATCGCGGAAATGCCATAGCGTGAGATTGAACGTACTTTGCGAAGACCGGGAAGGCCGCCGAGTGCGGTCTCGATAGGAAATGTTACAAACTGTTCCACCTCCACCGGCCCGAATGCCGGCGCGCGGGTCAAAATTTGCACTTGGACGGGCGTCAGGTCAGGCACCGCGTCCACCGTCATTGCGCCCAGTGACCAGACGCCACTGATCACAACCAGCCCGAGCGCGACCAGCGTAAAAAATCGATAGCGAAGCGAAAGTGTGAGTAGGGTAGTCATACTCTAGTCCCCGCTAATGGCATCTTGTAAAACAATGCTTTTAAGATCGAACACACCGGCGGTGACGACCATGTCACCGACAGCCACCCCGCTCCCTACCTCTACCCATCCGTCACTGTCCGGTCCGGTTTCAACGGCGACAAAGTCAAACCCGGTATCACGTTGAACGAACGCGCCTCTCGTCCCATCAATGATTGTGAGGGCTGAGAGTGGAATGGCGACAACAGGGGAAGGCGCTCTTCCAAGCCTGACCTCAACATATTCGTTCGGTTTTAACTGACCGGCTATATTGTTCACATCGAATCGAACCTGTACGGTTAACGTTTCTTCATCAGCGAATGGTGCGATATAAGTTAGTGGTGCCGTGATGGGTTCACGACCTTGGGAGACGATGGTGCCTTCATCTCCGTCCTGAAAATATTGAGCTTCTTCGATAGGGAGGTTGGCGAATACCCACACACGCGTTGTATCCGCAATACGAAAAAGTTCGGCTCCGGCGCTGATGCCTTGCCCTAGCACTGCCTGCTGGTCAATGATAGTTCCGTCCATCGAGGCCTTCAAAATATAGCGGTGGGCTTCAACGTGGCTTCCCTGCTCAAGTTCGCGAAGATCGTCACCAGTGATCCCCATGTTTGCCAGCTTTTCCTGCACATGTTGATGAATGGTGTTCGTTTCAAGATATGCAGCACGGTCGTTCTGGAATCGACGCATGGAGACGGCTTTTTCGCGAAGAAGCATTTCTGAGCGGTGATAGGTGGTTCGGGCGGCGTCGATTCGCACTTTGGCCACTAGGTAGTTTTCGATCAGTTCGTCCAGGATCAAACTTCCGATAGCGACAAGCGGTTGCCCACGATGCACACGGTCACCCAGTTGAACAAATACCGTCTCAATCTGTCCATCGATGCGCGAAGCCGCGTGGGCCACCCTGTTCATATCGAACCTGACCTCGCCCGGTGCGCTGAGGGTGTGTGGCGTCAATCGTTCTTCGACTGCTGCTGTTTGGATTCGATGCTGAACAGCGTCAGGAATCTTCGTCACCTGCATCTGGACTTCTCGCTTTGGAGATTCACGTGCGGGTTCAGGAGTTTTCTGCTGCTCGGTAGTGCACCCTGTCATCACGATAACAAGGGTGAGACATATCCACATATGAAACACAGTAAACCTCTTTGTGAACGTGAATGTGCTCTAGAGCCGTGCTAGGCGACCGTGCCGCAAGGCTGTAGAGTGGTTAATGAATCTGAAGAGAATGTTAGGAGAGCGGAGGGCCGCGTGGAGATTGAGATGATGTCGGAAGTTTCGGGGGCGGTATGACTGTGTGCCAAAAAACCATGGCACTCGCAGGAAACAATGATGTCAGCGAGAGGTCACTATCAAGAGTGAGCAGTTGATTCCAATGGAGAAGCGTTCCATCCGACGAAGGCTGGATGGTCGAGAACTGCAACTCGGGATGTACAAGTTCTTGATGTGTGTGTTCCCATTCGGGGTGGGTAGGATGTAGAACGATTGCCGCATCATGATGTGGGTGATGGAGATGAGTGCCCTGGATATCCGGAAGGTCTGTGTGAAAGATGCTATGAAAAACCGGTGTGTGATTGTGATCCGGTGAAACGTGGGCATGCCCGATCCCAGGGTGAATGTGGATAAACGGAAGGCTAATCCACAAAGGCAGCCACAGGAAAATAAGGAGATGCGTCATTTTGTGTGGACTATTATTTCTGCGCATGGCATTCAGCACCATTGTCGATCAACCTAGTAACCTTCTCAGTATATACTCATTTGTGGATCTGTGCCCGTTATGGCTTGGGCGCCATGATCACAAGGACGGTAAGTTGTTTGTCAGAATGGTTTTTGACCCCGTGGGGCTCGCCGGCGCGCGCAATGGTCGCCATGCCTTTTTTCAGAACGGTCGATTCGACGCCAACTTTGAACGTTCCTTCACCTTTCTGAACGATGTAGACTTTGTCTGAGTTGTCATGCGTATGGGTCTTCTGTGTTTGGCCTGGTTCAAAACAGTATAGGTCGGTAAACAGATGCTCCCCTTCAAATAGGTTGTTCTTTTTCATCTTCTCCGATGAGTAGTTAATGTGGTCGGCAATGGTGACTGTTTTCATATGTGAGACCCTCCCCTTTAGCCCTTAATATTTCCTACCGGACGTAATTCTGCCACTTTCTTGGTGATGCCGCACCGTTCGACTGTTTCGACGACATCTGAAATATCTTTGTAGGCCATCCCAGCTTCTTCGGCGAGGCCCGACATAGACACGGCTTTAATGACGATGCCCTTTTCTTCCATACGCCGTTTGAGGTCTGCTCCTCTGATTTTTTTCTTTGCGGCTGTTCGAGACATCGTTCGGCCAGAGCCGTGCATGGTTGAGCCGAAGGTTTCGGTGACGGCTTTCTCAGTTCCGACCAGCAGATAGGACCCGGTTTCCATCGATCCACCACAAATAACCGGCTGTCCGATTTCTCTGTACGGCGCACACACGTCAGGGTGGCCGGGGCCGAATGCACGTGTCGCGCCTTTGCGATGAACCACCAGGTCTTTGCGTTTACCGTTGATGGTATATGGCTCGACCTTGGCGATATTATGTGCGACGTCGTACACAATCTCCATTCCCAGTGATTCAGCAGATTTTTGAAAAATGGAACTGAAGGCCTCGCGAATACGGTGGGTAATGACTTGTCGATTCGCGAACGCAGAATTTGCTGCGCAAAGCATGGCACCAAAGTAATCTTGGCCCTCCGGGCTTTTAAAAGGGGCGCACGCTAGCTGTCGGTCCTTGACCCGCAAATCATATTTTTTCATGGCCTTTTCAAAGACACCAAGAAAATCAGTGGCCACTTGATGTCCAAAGCCTCGGGATCCGCAGTGCACCATGATGACGACTTGGTTTTCACCAAAAAGTCCAAAGGTCTCCGCGGCTCGGCGGTCGAAGATGCGTTCGTCCGTCACGATCTGAACTTCCAAATAATGATTGCCTGAACCCAACGTGCCGACTTGATGAATGCCTCGCTTGATGGCCTTCTCGCTGACTTTCGATGAATCTGCGCCGGCCAGGTGCCCACCTTCCTCAATACGTTCCCGGTCCTGCGGCCACCCATAGCCGTTGGCAATGCACCAATCGACGCCATCACGCATCAGATGCTTGAATTCAGATTCGTTTAGTCGCAGCAAGCCCTTGGTTCCGACACCCGCTGGTACTTGGTGGAATAGTTCGGTCATAAGCCGTTCCATTTTAGGCTGAACTTCGTCGTAGGTTAGGTTCGTCCGAATGAGACGCATCCCGCAATTGATGTCAAAGCCAATGCCCCCTGGAGAGATGATGCCGTGATGCTGATCGAAGGCAGCCACGCCACCGATGGGGAACCCATAGCCCCAGTGTCCATCCGGCATGCAGATGGCGTATTGTTGAATGCCGTGCAAACAGGCGACATTCGTCACTTGCTCGAAGACGCCACTATCCATCTCCTCCAAAATTTTCGGGCTGGCATAGATGCGCGCAGGTACCAGCATGCCATCTTTCTCGCTCACGGGGATTTCCCAGACATCCCTGGAAACCTCCTGCACTTTCATATGCGTTTGTTGGAGCTTCATGACTGCACGCTCTATATATCTAGCACCACCTGGGCCACCCATTCGTTGCCATCATGAGCAACGTTGTACATATGTTTCGTGACGGCTTTCACGTCACTGCCAAGCAGGTGCTCGTCTTGAATGCTATCTCCACGTACATGGCCTGTGAGTTCCCAGGATGTGTCTTTTCGAACTGACACGTCTGCATCGCAAAATACCATCGGTTCCGCATCCTTGAGAAAAACAAGTTCTGAAAGCCACAGGAATAAAAGCTCAGGGAAGTCAGACGCGCTCAGTTGGATATCGCGTTCCAGATTTGGCTGAATGGTGGTGGGGTCAGCGATCGTAGCGATGAGCGCGTCAGCTGCGGCTAGGAGGAGTTCTTCTGGAGTCTCGCCACGGGCTTCGAAGGCGGTATCGGCAATCGCGATATCCTCTAAAAACCGATGCGAGCGCATCTCTGTGTCACTCGATCTCGAGATACTTCGGAAATTTTGTGAGATTCCGACAACCCGTTTCAGTGACCAACACCATATCTTCGATGCGCACTGCGCCGATATCCGGGTAGTAGAGACCAGGCTCAATAGTCACGACTTGACCTGCCCGCAGAATTGCTTGCGCCTTTCCAACTCGTGGAGGTTCGTGAATATCCAGTCCGACGCCATGGCCTGTGCCGTGAAAGAACCCTTGCATCCGACCATCGCGTGGTCCGGTGGTATATCCAGCGGCCTCAAAGCGTTCACAGATTCTCTGATGAATATCATTTCCGTTCACGCCATCGCGAACCTCGTCAACCGCAGCCTGTTGCGTTTCTTTCACTGTGTCATAGAGCCGGTGCAATGCATCGGAGGCTTTTCCCTTGACGACGGTTCGAGTTTGGTCGGCAAAATATCGTGTTTTGCTCGACCGAGGAAAGACGTCCATGATAATTGAAGTATTGGCTTGCAGAGGACCGGAGCCTTCATTGTGGGGATCGCAACCCTGCATGCCGCTGGCAACAATGGTATGTTGACCGACACAGTCTCGCTCCATGAGGGCAACGTGGATGACTTGTTTAATTTTTTCCGATGTCAACGGGGAGCCATTGGAATAAATGGTATCGTCACGAATGGTGGCGTCTCTGATCACTTGGAGCGCAATTTCAAGTGCGTCTTCAGTGGCGCGTTGGGCTGCCTCAATCGCGTGGACTTCATCATCGGTTTTCAACAAGCGTTGTGCATAAAACGGTTCATCTCTCGTCTCGATCACATGGCCAAGTTCTTGCAGATCGCGAGCATGTCGAAAACCAAAATTTCCCGGAACGACAATCTGCATGGCGTCGTGCTCTCGTAGAATAAGATGAACGATATCGACCATGCGAGGCGTAGCAACCCCGCTGGCCTTAGCTTTCTTTTCATATTCTGAATAAGAGAGAACAGTGTCGACGGTGGCGGTTGACCGTGCACGATCCACCTCGAGATCGCTCATCACCAGCATCGTGGTGTTCTCGATCTCGATGAAAATAAAAGGGTCGGGTGCAAGGAACTTAGTGGCGTAATACAAATTTGCGTCAACCTCGCTTGCGGCAATGATCAGTGTGGCTGTTGTAGGCATGTGTGTGCTCTCTTTCGTGTGACGATTGAATGTGTGAGTGACTGTCTCGTAGCGTAATGATGATTCAGAGACGAACCATTATTTCACAGCCCCTAAGGACGGTCAAGGAATCCATGGTCATGTATAGGTGCTCGGGAAAAATCATCTTCATCCTCTTTCTGATTGCGCTGCTATCAACCTTCCCGTTCGGAATAACCACGAGCGACGCAAAAATTTACAAGTAGGTTGATGAGAATGGGACCGTCCATTTTTCAAACAATCCGCGTCGAGGACCGCAGAGGTTTCAGGCAATCATGTCCTCCGTGGCCATGTGCGGGCTGTTCTCGGAGATGGTCGGTTGGAGTGTGGAGATATTACCGGTGCGGAAAACGTATTCAGCGATGTACTCGACGAGTATGACGAAGCCAACCATCCGTTAATTTATGCCTGTGCCAAACGGAGCCTTGGACGTGTAGCGCTGCTACAGCAAAACTACGAGATGGCATGCGATGTGCTGTGTCAAGCGATTCAAACGTTTGAGCAGCTCAAACGTGCGCAGGAAGCCGCGCGAACCGTGTTGTATCACGCAGAGGCGTTGTTGCGTCTAGGGGAGGGCGACCGTACGCTGATCACCGGGTTGGAGGGCGGCGAGGCTTAGGCCGTATCCCTGTGGGAGGCGTAGCTGGGCTCCAACTGAAAAAGGCACGAATCGAGCGTCATCCTCTTTGGTCCCGACCTCGCTCACCAGATACAAATGGTTCGGCAGTTCTATCTCACCACCGAAGTATCCCACCAGGTCCACTGCGGATCGTTGGGCTGACGCGTCGGAATCTTGCCACAATTGACGAACGCCGGTATGAAAGCCTATAGATCGTAGGAACCCCTTGGGTTGGATGACAAACCTTTTATAGGCGGCGCCGAAGATGGTGGCTTTGTCTAACGAGTCATGGCCTATGGAGGCATATCCGCCGATGCTGAACTCCGGCCACCACTGTTCATCCTTAAGAATGAGAATGCGCGCCATGGGCCACGCTGCTGCGGTGCTATGACCATCCGGTTGCAACACCGGTTCACTTGAGGCATTGAGCACTACGATGTTTCGGTCGAGATCTCGAACATACCCTACGGCCCCGACCTCAAACCAGTCTGTAACGCCGTAGGAGAGAAGCGCGTTGTAGTAACCGGTGTTGTTGAAGTTGTCTTCCAGGCCACTGGAGAAGAATTGTGAGGTAAACTGGCCTTTCGCCAGCGTTCCTGAGGTTGGGTTGAGATACATGCCTGACGGGCCTTCAGCGGTGATCAACCCTCGGCCGCCAACATAGTCTGCATCGTTGTCTTGAAAAAACGACGATGTGCTGCCTACGTTGCCTACTTCACCCGCGCTCACATCACCGTAGAGGGTCATGACCAGGCACGTTGTTAGTGTAAGGGTCAATATGTGTGACGGCGTCCAGTTTCTCATTCGATCCCTCGTCGTTGGCAGCGGCTGTTCTTCAGTAAATGCCAGCCTTTCGCTGCAACCATCTTATATACGAGATGACCTCTACCATTAGATCTTTGGTCATGCCTTCGACTGGAGGCATATCGCCGAATTTCCAATGGTGTGCGCGTACGCCTTGCATCGCTGCGCGATAGAACGCCTGGTCTCCATGGTGGTTGGGATGATAAACACGATTCAGAAACGTCGGTCCTTGATCCGTTCCTCTGCCGCTGCCGCCATGGCACCGCGCGCAGTTGATGTTAAATGCTGCTTCGCCTTTTTGAAATTCAGCGGGGACCGGGGTTGCGGATGATAGTTGAGTTGTACCCGGCTCAGCCGTCGCATCGCTCGGTTTGGATTCGCATCCAATCCCCAGCAGAATAAGCATGAATAGCATGATCTTCAACATCCACTGCATCCTATTCCCTCCAATCTAAATGTCTTTGTTGACAAGCGGATGGTAGCAGAAGATCATGTAGAAGGTACAACGTCGTCTTGCAACTGTCCGAGTCACATCACTGATGAATCCCTCGAATACTTCCGCACTCATGTCACAGGAGCCGCATATCGCTGCCCAGTTGTCCGGTCTGGAACGGGAAGGCGTGGTGCAGCGCATGTTTTCCTCAATTGCGCGCCGATATGACCTCAACAATACGATTCTCAGTTTTGGTCTGCACCACCGTTGGAAGCGGATTGCCTGCCGAATAGTTGCGGAGGCACACCCGCATCAGACAATCGACATAGGTTCCGGTACGTGCGATTTGCCGTTGATGCTGGTGTCTGAGTTCCCTGCGATTCGTCGGGTGATGGCCGTCGATCTCAATGCGTCAATGCTTGGCGTTGGGATGGCGAAGATCTGTAAAGCACGGTCTGAGGATCAGATCCGGTGTTTTCGTGGAAGTGCTGAGTCTCTGAGTTTTCGGGACAATGTGTTTGACGCGGCGATGGCCGGGTTTTGCATCCGGAACGTTGGACACCTGGACATGGTATTGCAAGAAATTTATCGCATCCTCAAACCCGGCGGCCAATTTATCTGTCTTGAATTTTCACGACCAACAACTCAATGGCTGCGGACTTTCTACGATCTGTACTCGTTACACATTCTCCCATGGGTTGGAACCTGGGTTGCGGGTGATCGGACTGAGGTGTATCGGTACTTGCCTTTATCGATTCGGGAATTTCCAGATCAAGACGCGTTGGCCGATCGAATGAAACGAGCGGGATTCAATAGGGTCGACTACGAAAACCTGAATGGCGGAATTGTCGCCATTCATCGAGCGATCAAATGAGCGGTCATATGAACTCGATCCTTTACGTCTGGTTGCCGTGCAAAAAGGTCTATCCCATCGGACCGGCGACCTTGGCTGATTTTGTACACCGTCGCTATCCCAACGTTCGTCAGCGACTCTTCGATCTGTCTGTGATTCCGCAATCCAAACGTGTCAACGCGCTGCGTGCTGAAGTCCGTGACGTTCGGCCAGACCTGGTCTGTTTTTCGTGGAGGGATATTCAAATTTATTCTCCCCACGAAGGGGATGAATCACTCGAATATGCGTTTCGGTTTTTCTATGCGCGCAATCCCATCAAGCGACTGGTCGCCTCTTTGAAGGGTCTCAAGTTTGTCTACACCTACTACCGTGGGATCCAGTCGAATTTGTCGCTGTTCTGGACCCTCGAACGTGAGTTTCCAGCAATTCGCATGATGATTGGCGGCGGGGCCTTTAGCGCATTTGCCGACCAACTGATCGAGAAACTTCCCGAAGGCGTCATCGGTATTTTGGGTGAAGGCGAAGACGCCGTCTTGAAGATGGTAGAAGGCAAACCGCTTGATGAAACCTCGGGAGAACGGGTGGTGTTTCGCCGAGGGAAACAGATTATCAAGGGGGAGAAACCGATTCCCACGACGATCGAAGGAGTATCGATGGATGTCCCCTACATCAGCTCGATCTTTCCCCAACGTGATTCCTACCATGGCGCGTTGGCGACGATAGGCGTACAGACCAAGCGCGGGTGTCCCTACGATTGTCAGTTTTGCTTGTATCCCTATCTCGAAGGTCGCCGTGTCCGCTATCGTCCAGCGGAAGAAGTCGTTACCGAGATCTCGCAATACTATCATCAATGGGGCGTCCGCCGGTTTTGGTTTACGGATGCGCAGTTTATTACCGGGCATGAGGCATATCCTCAGTGTATTGAAATCCTGGAACGGATTATTGCTGAAAAACTGGATATTGAATGGTCAGGCTATATTCGTACCAGCCTTATTTCGCAAGAACTGGCGCATTTGATGGTTCGATCTGGCGTGGGCGATCTTGAGGTGGCCATTACCTCTGGCTCACAAGCGGTTCTCAACGGGCTTAAAATGGGTTTTCGATTGGATTCGTTATATCAAGGATGCCGCTATCTCAAAGAGGCGGGGTATCAAGGAAAGATCATTCTTAACTTTTCATTGAACTCGCCCGGAGAGACGGAACAGACGCTGCTAGAAAGCGTCGATGGCTACAACACGATCGTCGAGATTCTTGGCGAAAAGCAGGTCTATCCGATGTTATTCTTCTTGGGTATTCAGCCGAACACCGGACTCGAACAACGATTGTTAGAAGAAGGCTATCTGTCACACGGCTACAATCCGTTGAACCTGACACCACAAAATATCAAAAAACTCCTCTACAACCCGGCACCGCTGAACAAACTTATCGCACGAGCCTGTCTTGGAGCGTGGGACAGAACCCGAAGTCGGCAATCCCAGCCGGTCGATATGCAGTATGCCGACTCGAGCCTTTCTAAAGGGCTGGAAGCCAAGTCAGGACGAGACGTGCTGCTGACACTTGGCGAAATCCTCCGCCCACAACGCACGCAGCTTTGAGTGTGCCATAGAAAAGGTGAGTATCGTACAATATGAGATCAAACACTTCAACAAAATGGGTGAGATTCTGGTTGCGGAATCAGAAGAAAACAAGAGGGTGAAATGGAAAGCATCGTGAAACATTCCGTGCGTTTCATTGTGGCTTTATTCTTTCTTACGGTCGTACCGCTGGCATCATTTGCCGGGCTGGAAGGGGAGTGGGGCGTTCGGGTGAATGAGGTGATCAAGAAGGCTTCGCCTGATGATCCTGACAAACTCAAAACCAAAATTGTCTTCAAATATCGTTATCATGATGGTCTACCCGAAGAACGTTTTTTGTTTGCCGTCGCAACCCCCCCCCAATTTGTGCCTCAAACAATCAAGCAGTATTCTGACCGGGTTTATGCATTTAATCTGGCCCAGGCGAATGTCTATGAAGTTTGCCCACATCAGTTTGAATTGATTGAAGAAAACGGCGAAACGATTGGACCTGGATTGCTCACGCTGAAAGCGAATATTGATTTTGATCCACGCCGGACACCTGGGTTGCCGTTCCAGCAAGTGATACTGCACGACTGGGGAAATATCTACGAAGGGCTCGGGGGCGTCAGCCAGTTCAATTTTGTAACCTCACTTGAAACCACGGTGTTAAGTGCTGGCTTGATGATGTGTCGTGGACGGTTCGAAGATGCGACGATCGAAGAATGTATCGAGATCGTGTCGGAGTCTATACGACAACTACAGCCGACCGAAGATGAGCTTGCCCGAGGAGTTTTGGTGGACAGACCTTCTTTCCGTGTGCCGAGCCCAACTCGCCTTAACAGCTCATTCTGAACTGACGGTGTCTATTGTCGGGGTGTTGTGGACTTTGTAAGTCAACACAATACGGGCACCTCGCGACCCCTGGTTGGGCGTGATGGAATGTTGCGGAACGTCATGTGGCGTCTTGGTCGCCACGAATCGTTGGTGGTGTTTGGTGGCCCCAAGTTGGGTAAAAGCTCATTTCTTTTGGACTTGAACCAGCGTCTTGATCGTGATGCGATGACGTCACGCTACCTTGATTTGGATAACGCGGATGACCAAGAGATGTTGTTGGCTGTTGTTCCCGATCCACCAATTGGCATCTATCTGCTGGATAATTGTGATGCGCTGTGTGAAAAAAAAGGCACCATCCGAGATTTTTTAAGCCACAGTTCAGGATTGCGAGTGGTCATGGCTGGTGGCCGACGCTGGCATGACGAGGTGTCTGTTAATGGATGGGCATCTGAGCTGCGTCGGATACCGTTAGCCGTTCTGCTCGACAAGGATGCGCGGCAACTGGTTTGCGCGTCGCATCTAAATGAGCAGGTTGAATCCATTCTTGCCCTGGCTGGCACCCATCCCTATGTTCTCAACGTCCTCTGTGCACAGGATCGCGATTTCAATGCTGATGCCGATGTTGCAGCGGTATGGTCCGAGGTGAGTGAGATGTTAGCACCGTTCTTTCTCAATGTTGTTCAGCAACTGAAAACCCCTATTGAACATAGGCTGCTTCACTATCTGGTACGTCTCGCGGCGCCGGTGAATCCGCAGATAGCGGCAGAGGCTCTAGAGCAGACGACGCTCAAAGCCGTCGCAGATATGCTTTCCTGGCTTGGCGTGATCAGCCGCTGCATTCGAAACGACGAAGCGACACTCTTCGCAAATTCAGCGCTCTTTAACCTGTGGTATGTGGAACATGTCGCAGGAAGATCGTGAGATTGCTGGAGAATTCTGTGAACGTCATGTCGTTCTCGTTCGTCCGGAAATTCATTGGAACACCGGCAACATTGGGCGAACCTGTCTTGCTACAGGGGCGTTTTTGCATGTGGTCAAGCCGATGAGTTTCTCGCTGGAGAGTCGAGAGGTGAAGCGCGCAGGATTAGACTACTGGGAGAACGTCAAATTGCAAATCTGGGAAGACTTCGACACCTTTGTGCGCGACATAGCACCGAAAGATGAAGAAGTGGTGATTTTCTCTAAACGTGGCACGACTCCGTTCTGGTCAATGCCGAGACCCGCTCGGCTCTTTCTTATTTTTGGTTCCGAAACCCGTGGGCTGCCAGATGAGATTCTCCAACGATATGCCAAAGCGACGTTCTATATTCCGATCACTGCCGAGACACGTTCACTCAATCTATCGACCGCAGCGGGTATTGCGCTCTACGAAAGCCTTCGCTTGGCGAAACCGTTTCATGCTTGGTTGGCCAAGGATAAAATGTACTAAGGCTGTTCAGCGAGAAGCTCGTTGATACGACGTTCCGTTTCTGTATACCCTCCCTCACCAATTCTCACATGCTGAATTACGCCTTGCTTGTCGATGAGGTAGAGCGTCGGCCAATACCGATTTTGGAATTTCTTCCAGGTTGCGTAGTCATTGTCGATCGGCACCGCGTATCGAATCTGATTGTCCCGAATATATTGTTCGACGTTCTTGACTGATCGTTCATAGTCAAATTCAGGGGAATGGACAGCGATGACGATTAGCCCCTTATCAGCATAGGTTTCATGCCACTTCTTGACGTACGGCTCAACGGCTTTGCAGTTGTAGCAGCCGAAGGTCCAAAACTTGACCAGAACGACCTTGCCTCGGAGGTCTGCTGGTTGGAGAGGTTTGGAATTGAGCCATTGCGTATTCGTAATCTCCGGCACCGGATGGCCAACTCGAGCGTTGACCTGAAGGGCGGTGGTAATGATAAGTGACAGTGTTATGAGGATTACGGCGGCTACCCTATAGCGAGATAATATATGCATATCGTTTTCCTTTGCTTCTGATTGTACTCCTCATTGCAATGGTATTGTCATCTGTAATTAACATGTGATTCGTTTGTGATCGAAACGTGATGTCGGCTACTGTATAGGCAGTGGTGGATCCAGATGACAGCACATCGTGAGAGGGAGAGACTATGTTGATCTCTCGGCGACAGCTATTGACGAGTTCGGCCATCGGACTCGCGTCATCGATGTTTGGGCTTGCCTGTGTCAGGCGGGCCGACTCATTTCCGTGCGATCTGACTCCGGAGCAAACAGAAGGCCCCTTTTATCCAGTTGATCGGCAGCTTGATGAAGACAATGATTTGACGGTGGTGTCGGGAAAGCCGGGGAGGGCAGAAGGCCAGATTATCTATATTCGTGGCCAGATATTAGATGGCCATTGTCGGCCTGTTCAAGGCACCACGGTCGAGATATGGCAGGCAACGGCACGCGGGCGTTATAACCACCCACGTGAACGCCGGAATTCCGTTCCTCTCGATTTGAACTTTCAGTCATGGGGTCGCGCCGTCACTGATCAAGAGGGTCAGTATCTTTTCAAAACGGTCATTCCCGGACAGTATCCGGCCGGACGTGGGTGGATCCGGCCTTCACATGTCCATTTTAAGGTTGTGGGGTCCACACATCACGAGTTGACGACGCAGATGTATTTTGTTGGCGACCGGTATCTGGAATCAGATTTCATTTTTCAGAATGTGCCTCGCGCCGAGCGATATCGTGTCATGGTCGAGCGTCAAGATCCTGGAAGTGAGTTTGAGCCTGAGACTGGACTTTACAACTTTGACCTTACCGTACGGCCAACTACATGAGCAGGAGCCCGACCACGTCCTTATGCCCGCCTAATGCGGCTTTGTGCAGGGGCGTCGCGCCATCTTGATCTTTGGCATTCACGTCCCCATCACTGCCGATGATCTGTTTGAGTTTTGCAAAGAAGCCCTGTGGGGCAGCGGTCAGTTGTCGAACCTGATCGAGATCGCCAGATTTGGCGGCATCGTGAAGCGGTCCGGCCATGGCTGGGGAGAGCATCGCGAGACTCACCAACATGCTGAATCCCACGAGGTGTCGGCGAAGTGTCATGATCAGGCTTCCTCCTGTTTCACGCCTTCTTGTACAAATGCGCGACCCATTCCCCATAGCCATTGTAGAGCATCGTTGGGCGTCGGACCGACCGGTCAGGAATCATCCACTCGGTCTCTTGCGACCATCGTCTGTGCGGGATCTTCGGATTCACATTGGCGAGGAAGTCGTATTCGCTGGGAACGGCCTGGTTCCAATATGTTTTGGGCTGCTCCTTCACAAATTCAATTTTCACGATCGATTTTGCGCCTTTATATCCATATTTCCACGGTACTACCAAACGCAGGGGCGCACCATGTTGTTTCAAAATCGGACGTCCGTAGATTCCCGTGGCCATCAGCGTCATCTCATTGGTCGCTTCCGCCATCGTCAGTCCTTCGACGTATGGCCACATGCCTGATGAAAACAAGCTCCAGATGCCTCTCTGACTTGGCGCATGGCCGGGATCCATAAAGGTCGTGAATTTCACATGCGTCGCGGAGGATAGGGGTTGGACCAGTTCAATGAGTTCCTTCAGCCGAAAGCCCGTCCACGGAACTGCCATGGCCCATGCTTCAACGCAACGGTGACGATAGAGCCGTTCCTCCAAGGTCATCTTCCGTATGAGATCATCGATATCATAGGTCTTTGGCTTTGGTACCAGACCACCAATTTCGACCGTCCACGGATTCGTTGGCCAGTCTTCAACGAGTTTCCAGATGTTCGTTTTGCTCACGGTGCTGAATTCGTAGAAATTGTTAAACATGGCCGCAACCCGTTCATCGGTCAGTGGCCGATCGAGGGTATACATGGTGTTCTTGCCGGCGGGGTACTTGTCAGCAGCCGGAGGATTGGCTTGTTTGCCGGTCACTAAGGGATTCTTAGCAGCCCATGCGGTGCTGTTCCATGGCTGAAATGCCAACACACCGCTGATCCCAGCCGCCGCAGCCTGGGTCAGGACCTGACGACGATTGAGGTACACGGACTCTGGTGTCGCTTCGGCGTCTGATATTTCCCATCCGTGACGGCGTGGAATCATTGGCATGATCTCTTCTCCTTATCTTCAGCGTTCTAGTTGGATGCGTTGCCGCTTTCAGACACTAACACTATCGTAATCAGTGCGACCGGATTTCGCCAGTCCCGGTCGGCCGCGACGAGATCACCGATTCCGTGGATCCCAGCATGAACGTGGATGAACCCTTCGCCTCCGGCGGCGGGTGATGGGCCCTCTCCGTTACAGATGGGGCCAGGGATCGAGGTGCAACTCTCATCATTAGGCTCGCTTCCAGCGTCATATGCTACCGCTGTGCCGATCCTGGTCTTATTGTTTTTTGGGAGTTTCATCCCCTGTATGGCAAAGAAGGCATCGTTGGTTGGAATCAGCATGGCTGCGACTGAGATTCGAGGATAAATGTCATCACCCGCAACCATGACGGTCACACTCTTACCCGGGTTCAGGAGCCCTTCGGCAGTGACAATATCGAGTATGCTACCGGAGTCTTGGAGGACAGTGGTCATCGGGCCGGTGTCGCCGCCTTCGGCCAATAGAGAGAGTGCTTCACTGGCTACCGGTCCCGCGGTGAACATGGCGAAATTCTGCAAGTGGCTTGCAACCAGGATGGGTGTAAAGGACTGTCCGCGGGTAAGATTGGTAATCGTGACCGCATAGGTTCCGGCGGTTTGGGCGAGGGCAAGGGCTGGGGTACCGACAAAGAATATGATACTCGCCAACGCGCTGGTGATCATTCTGGGCATCGTGAAACTCCTTTCTGTTCTCACCATCGTACGACGTGGTGATGGGTTAAGGTCAGGCCCGTCAGATACCCAGGTGACGTTCAATAGTCATAGGCATACGCCGCACAGATCACAGGAAAATCACAGGGCCGTGATAATTATGTCACAAGTTTGGTCGTGTTGCTGGTCAGTTACACTGGTGCAACGTGAAGCGTGAAGTAGAACGTCGTACCTCGGTCGGGCTGACTCTCGACCTGGATAGATTGTTGGTGGAGATCGAGAATGCGTTTCACAATGGCCAGGCCAAGGCCTCCATGGCCGGTGCTGGTGGTACGGGTACTATCGACTTGGTATAATCGGTCGAAGATGCGGGGCATAGCCGATTCTGGAATGCCGCATCCGTTATCGCCGACGGTGGCGGACACGGTATTCCCGTCGCGCTGCAACGTGACAGCGACAGTGCCTCCTTTGGGTGTGTGCCGAATCGCATTTTCAATCAGGTTGTCAAGCACACGGTCAATGAGCGCGATATCTCCCGTCACCAGGGGAAGGTCGCGTGGGCAATTGTGTTGGATTCGGATCTCTGCCACTTCAGCGGCGAGCTGAAATTTCACAATGATGTCTAGGACGAGGTCGCCCATGGCAAATGGTTCTTGGTGCACGGGGACTCAGCTCGTTGGAAAAACTCGTCTTTGGGAGTATCTCGCAGGGCGTTCTCTCTGAGGGGTGTTGTCCGACGCTGGTGGTTAAAAAGCCTATCACAGAAGTGAAACGGGTCTTGCTCCCCCTGAAGGGACCAGAAGATGCCGCGGCCGCGTATGCCTTTTTGGAAAAGAAGCCCTTTGGACCAAGTACTCAGATCACCGTTGTGACGATACCCACAAGCGCGCGCGACGCGGCACAGAAACTCGTTGATGATGCCGCGTCACGGATATCGTCGATATCGTCCCTGGGGTATTCTGCGAGCGCGTCCATCGTGACGGGTATTCCAGGGGGAGCCATTGTCCAATTCGCGTCAGAAATGCAACCTGACATTATTCTCATGGGTTCCCATGGAGGGCGTGGTCTTCATCGACTCGCGCTCGGCAGCGTTTCAGAAATGGTCCTGCATAACTTTCAAGGCGCTGTAGCAATTTTTCCTCTCGACCCTTCCGCATAGTCTTCACCGTAACCTGATTCTCACTACGCGATCTGACATGCACGATCGTGTGGCCACCGGTACATCCGATCTCCGTCCAAAATTGTCTGATGCGCCAAGAATGTCGGCCATTGTTGTGTTCGAACTAAACATGTTTAACAGCGTGAACCTAAAAAAAGGCCCTATATACAGGTGTTTCATGGTCCTATTTAAAAATAAGAGTTTGGCACGGAATCTGCAACTACTAACCCGAGATGTTAACCCTCTTTAAAAGTAATGCGGATCGTCAAGCCCGCAAGGTGAAGGTCCGCCGGAACCCTGCCGACCGGTGGGCGAAGACCATCTGCGGGTATTGCTCGACCGGCTGTGGTGCACAGCCCGTCAATTTTTTGTTGACACTCCCGTTGACACTCCGTAAACT
>JYMV01008733.1_pt1 | contig 18409 bp, 14 predicted proteins | sample 338911 | NCBI WGS metagenome assembly JYMV01 (sample SAMN03354496, study PRJNA234377) | hydrothermal vent metagenome | biome: Deep sea; feature: Hydrothermal plumes at the Eastern Lau Spreading Center, Western Pacific Ocean; material: Seawater | place: Tonga | collected 2009 | depth 2000 m m
AGAGGTCCAGACCGCAGGGGGCTACGGGTACTACAGATCTGGCCCAGTGAGGAGGTGAGCTGTGGTGATCAACTTTAAGGTATGTCCCAGATGCACGGGCGACCTGTATCTAACCGAGGACGTCTTCGGCAAGTACGCCAGCTGCATACAGTGCGGGTACATGAAAGACATTGAAGAGCCCCGTAAGGTGAAGGACCCCATGCCCTACGCCGACGCGGACTCGAAGGCGAACGCCGCGTAATTAACCTGGCGGACGGCAACCGTCCGCCTGGGTTCGAAGGTCCACGTGCGGTCCGGCGGCAAAACCAGCAGCGGCCAGGCTAGAATCAAGGCCGGGGTGGTCTAATGGGTCAACTCCGGCCAGAAACGCTCCTCTTTCCATGGGTCGGCGTTGTTGTTGTAGCCTCGCTGCTCCCAAAACCCCGGAGCATCCTCAGCTATCAACTCGATTCCGTTGAGCCATTTGGCGCTTTTCCAGCCATAACGGCTGGGTATGATTAGCCGCAACGGCCAGCCATGGCCCTCTCCCAGCGGCTCTCCGTCTTGCTTGTGGACGAGGAGACCCTCTTCCATGGCCACTTCCAAGGGCAGGTTGGTGGTATACCCACCGAAGCAATGGGCCATCACGAACTTGGCCTCAGGTTTGGGCTGAGCCAGGGCCATCAGGTCTGGGAAAGTCACCCCCTCCCAGGTGTTGTCCAGGGAACTCCACTGGGTAACGCAGTGGAAGTCGGCGGTGACGGTGGTCCAGGTCAGCTTGGTGAACTGATCCCAAGTCAACTCGACTTCTTGTTCAACCAGGCCGAACACACGGAACTTCCACGTGTCCAAGTCTACTTTCGGAGTGGAGCCGTAGGTCAGGACCGGAAACTTGTTGGACAGGAATTGTCCCGGGGGGACCCGGTCTCCCATGCCCTGGTCCGGAGCATCCTTGAGCTGGTCTGGCCGTTTCAAGCAACACCTCTATAACGGGTTATCGGAGCCCAGCCACGGTTACGATTACGTCCGGTGATCCATGGTGTCCATCGGTTCCCTGTATACCCTAGGGGACCACTTCTATCGTCCCGGCGGGACCGTTTGTTATCTCGCCGACTACGGCGACGATGGGAACTCCCTCGGCCTGCAGTTCAATCAATAGCTGATTCAGCTTGGACCCGGGGACCGATATCAGCAGCCCTCCCGAGGTTTGGGCGTCACAGAGCAAGATCTGTTGTTCATCGGTTATATCTGCATCCCACCGAGCCGTATCCGATACGTTTTGCAGGTTGCGATGGGTTCCACCAGGAACAACCCCCTGCTTCAGCAAGTCCAATGCTCCTGGGAGGATCGGGACATTGTTGAAGTGGATACGCGCGCCCACATTGCTGGCTCTGACCATCCCCCTGAGGTGCCCCATCAGGCCGTAGCCGGTAATGTCTGTGCAAGAATTGACCCCAATCTTCATCATGGCCTCGGCGGCCGCCCGGTTCAGGGTGGCCATGGTTTCAACGGCGTTCTTCATGACGTTAGGGTCCACTTTCTGCTGTTTGGCGCCGGTGGTGATGATACCGGTGCCCAATGGCTTTGTCAGTATCAGATGGTCTCCGGGTTGGGCTGCAGCGTTGGATACTTGCTTGCCTGGCTCAATCACGCCGACCACCGAAAGGCCGTATTTGGGCTCGGCGTCGTCCACCGTGTGTCCGCCCACGATCAGGCATCCAGCCTCGGCTGCCTTGGCGTAGCCCCCGTTGAGCACGTCGGCCAACATATCCTGGGCCAAGTCCGCCGGGAAGCCCACAACGTTCATGGCCAGCAAGGGCTTACCGCCCATGGCGTAGACATCGCTTAGGGAGTTGGCAGCGGCGATGGAACCGAACTCAAATGGGTCGTCGGTAATGGGCGTGAAAAAATCCACGGTCAGGATCAAGGCCGTGTCGTCGTTGATCTTGTAGACCGCGGCATCGTCTCCCGTGTTATTTCCAACTAGCAGGTCGGGATGGCTGATCTGGGGAAGTTTACTCAGGACCTGACCCAGGTCCTCAAGACTAAGCTTGCCCGCTCAACCGGCGCAGTGGGATAGCTCAGTCAACCGGATTTCGCTGCTCCGCATCAGTACCTCTCGTTAAATAAGTTGAGGACATTATATCACCGGCCAGCTTGGAGGGGCGGTTTGGGGGAGGGTGGGCCGCCCCTCATGGACGTGAAAAGGCCCTCGGCATTGCCGGGGGCCTTTATGTGGGTAATGATAAAACCGTAGGTTACCGGTGTGGGATCGGGTCTACACGGCGGTTGGCTCAGCTACTCCGTTGCCGTAGGTGGTCTGAGGGACATCTTGCTGCTCGCCCAGTTCTTGAACCCGGCGTTTCATCTGGTCCAGCCTGGAAAAATCAGTGATCCCTGAAACCAGGGTGATGGCTGACAGGTATTTGCTGCTCCGGTCCGGATAGTCTCCGTAGCGGACCTTGCCCACCGTGGTCATCTCTTCTAGGCGGGACTTGCCTTTGGCGATCGCCTGGGTGAACAAATGCTGGGGCCGCCCCTTGACGATCAACGCGGCGGTCCTGGCGCCGCTGACATCGCAGGGGAAAGTCAGGGCCGATTTCTCCACGCTTCGCTCGATGATGCTCTCCAGTTCATGGGTGCCGGGGTCCATCTTTTTGCTCCAGGGCCGGGACTTCAAGTTGATCTCTTCTCCGCAGTATCCGATGGTGGATATGTCCCCGATGTTGCCCATGGTCGCGGTGATTTCTGACGAACTGAACACCTCTTGAGGCGAGGGCCTGATCTCTCCCGCGCTCAACAAGGTGGTTAGCATCAGAGCAAGATTGTGGTTTATGCGCTGGAACGACTTCTCCACCGATTCGCGGGACACTATCTGCTGTTCATACTGTTGATTGTCCACGAGCAAGATGTTATTGAAGTAGTGGTTCCATAATTCGAAGCTTTTGACGGTATTGGAAAGGATCAACGCCTCTTTTTCTGAAGGCATGCCGGTTACTGCCGGCACCACGCCAAGCCCGTATACCGGTATGTTCTTGTAGATTCGTTTGAGCTCGTTGGCAAGGACAAAGGCACCTCCGGCTCCCGTGCCTCCGGCCAGACCGGCGGCGATCCAGAAGGCCTCCGGGTCGTGCCGGCGTACCAGAATTTCGATTCTATCCATGATCTGAGATAACGCCTTTTCGGCCACGTTGGCGGCCAGTTCTATGTCGGCGCCGACTCCCCGGCCTTTAAGGATGTATCTGCCGATCAGAACTTTTTCTCTGACGTGGTCCAAGCCCACAAGATCTGCCTGTTCCGTATTGATGGCGATGGCGCTATAGAGTCTCCGGTCCACCTCCATCATTGTGTTGGCTAACTTTCCACCGGCTTGTCCGAATCCGATCCAAAGTACTCGCATCTTCAACAACCTCCCCATCTTATGGCGCCGACAGCCAGGCGGCCATTTTTAGGCCCTGTCTAGTCCGGACGCTTCTAATCGTCGGTGATTCCCCTTGTCGGACCGGCTATCCTCATGGAGTTCCAGTCCCTGTTTTGAAGTCCACCTTGATGGCCGACCTGATTTACCCGCGAATCCTGGTAACCGGGGTTTCGCCCCGGCCGCCGTTGGTGTGACTAATAGTCCCTCTCGGCTTCGACTATAGAGTTTTGGAAATCTTTGACTTCGCGGCAATTCTGACAAACCCCTTGGCTCAACGGACCTTCCGCAGCCTCAATTATCCAATGGTGGCGGCACTGCACGATGGTGGAAAATTCCACCGGCTCCAAGGTCATCTCTTGTCTCACCATCATTTCACTTCCTCCTGGCTCCATCCCGTTCTGAAATTGAATATATTATTGCAAGCTGACCTTATCGACAGCGAGCGGCTTATGTCAACGATTTTCAAGGTCAACTTTGAACAAATTTTAAACTTCTACCAAATAAAGAATTGTATTGCGTGGCGGAGAGACAGACATTGAGCGCTGGGCCGGTCCTATTTATTAGCGCGGTTAATCCGTCGGCGGCATAGAGGAGGAAGGTTATTGGCAACTTGGTGCTAACGATTGGCCGGGTGACGTGGGTTTATGCAGAGGACACGATTTGCCTGAAGCAAATAATAGCGGCGCAAAGCGTGGCTCAGGACGGGGCGGCGAAGAGACGCGGCTGCATAGATCCTACAGAACCAGAGCGGGTTTTGACCGAAATGGGCGTAATTTCCTCCAGTGGTTTTCCCAGGCCGAACATCCGCTTCAAGCGATCTTCTTGCCGGCTTAGTCAGGCCGGTCTAGTCTAGAAGAGCTGCCGGCGCCGATTGGGGTGGACGGGCGATCAAGGCGGCGAAGCTGCCCAGAGCGAAAGCCAAGACGAACACCGAAAATGCCAGGGTGTAATCGCCCTGAAGGTCGTAAAGTAGACCCGCGAGGACCGGTCCTCCCGAACCGGAAACGAATTTGAAAGGGAACAGGATCCCTCGGATGGCCCCTTGGGAATCCCTCCCGAAATAGTCGGACCATGCCAAGCTGCTGACGAAAGATTGGGCGCCTCGGGTCAACCCGTAGACGGTGGCAAATGCAAACAGACCAACCGGAGATGATGCCCCTATCAGGATAACGATTCCAAGTGCGCCTCCGGCGTAACAGATAGTAAGGCAATAACGGACCGCAAGGCGCTCGGCTATCAAACTCCACAAGGGCTTCGCCAAGGTCTGAAGCAGGTATAAGTAGGTGATCGCGGCGGCGGCCAGTCCGATGGATATGCCCTGGTCGGTTATATAAGAAAAGAGATGCAGGTTGACGCCAAATATTGCCAGGGCCGCCAGGTTGGTGCTGGCTACCAATAGCCAGAAAGCCGGCGTGTGAACAGCCTCGTTTCGAGTAAGAGAGACCTCCATCGGAGGCATCGTCCTCTCTTCATGCTGCCGGCCGGCTGCGCCGTCGGGGATCATCCCATAGTCCTCCGGCCTACGCCGCATCAATGGCGCGGCCAAGGCGCCTAAAACGGCGATGACGACAGCGACTGCTATCCACGCCTCCCGCCAGCCAAAGTGCACTATGAGGAAGGCCAGAGGTATCGGCAAGGCGATACCCGCCGCCGACATCCCCATTGTGGTAAAGGCTATCGCTCTGGCCCGGCGGCGCACGAACCATTTGGACACGGTAGAGTCGGCTGTGAGATCGCCCAATGCCACCGCCCCCAGCGCCAGGACCACTCCGTAACCGGCAAACAACTGCCAAGGACTATGCACCAGGGCAAGGGACCCGGCGCCGCCGGCCAGAGAGACCGCTCCGAGAAACACAAAGATCCGGGGCCCGTGCTTGTCCACCCAGGGACCCATGAAAGGTCCCACTAGAGCCGCCGTCGCCCGGGCCAGCACGGTGGCGCTGGCCAGCAGACCCCGCCCCCAACCCAGGGATTCAGCCATGAAGGGAAAAAAGATACCGAACGCGACGACCAGGGTCCCGTAGCTCAGGAAATGGGAAACAAAGGCTCCCACAACCACGGCCCAGCCGTACAGACTTTTGCTATAAATGTTCAAGCTTACTTTGTTCTTGAGTTGAAGCCGGAGTTATCGACATTCCTGCCTGACGGACGCATTTCCGGGTGCTTCTCGCCCAGACATTCGGATTAGCCATTGTGCCATCTGCCGATTCACCGAAGCAAGCGACTGCCGGAATCCTTGGTAGGACTCGGGAAATTATGAAACAGCGGAAAGGTATCGGGAAAGTTCAAAAACATCCCTTGCTGGATTATCTGGTGGAACAAAAAATTAGCATGCCAAACCTTGACCAGACCTTCCTAATGTCTACCGAGCTAGTCGGCCGTGTAGCTCGATTAAGTGCGTAACACCATCCAATATACTAAGTATATGATTATTTGTAGTTCATGGTTGGCGGAGTACGTTAACATTGATATAATATCGGAGGAATCGCTTAAGCTATAGGGGGTGTTGCAATGGCAATGGTCTTTAATTGCAGCGAATGCGGTTTTTTGGCGGTACAGCGGTATGAACTCGAAGATCATTTCGCGTCGACGGGGCACAGGAACAAGTCGTTGATTGCGCGATTGTTGAGTATCTTCCACCGCTAATGTTTCCGGGATAGAATAATCCCGCGATCGCCCTGGCCCGGTTTCCGATGGACAGCCGGAAGTCTCCAAAAGGCGCTGGAAAGCCTCCGATAGTTCCCTTGTGGCTCGCGGCAGGTTGGAAGCATCGTTGGTGTGCGAAACCAAGCCCCAAGCTAAGCCCGAGGCTGGCTAGAATCCGGCCGCGGGCGTTATAATGCCCCAATTAAAATAGTTTTCTCGAGGGGTGAACCCGATGAATTTTCCGGCATTTTTCTTGCTGGTACTGATAACGGCCGCGTTAGTTTCGGTCATCGCTTGCGGTGGCGCCGCTGCACCCACTGAGGTCCCTGCGGACATCCCAGCCCCTTTGGTTTCTTCATCTGCTCCTGACATCCCTGAGTCCGCAGGTGCGGATTCCGTAGCCAAAAGCAAGCGTGCCCGGCCCCACATCAGTACAATTGGCGATGAACTGAAGTTCGACAGAGCCAGACTGCAGGAAACGGCAATTTATTCGGTGACGGTAACCTTCACCAACGCGTCCACCGTCAACCAACACAACTGGGTGCTGGTCAAACCAGGGGAGAAAGACGCCGTAGTTGCGGCCGGCGCCGAAGCTGGCGCGGCCAACGGCTGGATACAGCCCGATGATGACAGGGTGATCGCCCATACCGATTTACTGGATCCGGGCGAATCCGGGGAGATCAAGTTTAAAGGTCAAATTGGGGGGATTTACGAATTCGTCTGTACCTTCCCGGGCCATAGCGCCACCATGTTCGGGGAATTCAAGTTCTTGCAATCAGGGCAGAGATAGCGACAACGATTTTGGGCTTGACTCGGAGGCAAAACCGAATCAAGCTGTAACCATCTTTTGAATCGGGGGTTCTTCAATGTATACCACTGACATGTACGAGGGCATGCTGGCAGAAACTACTTCCATCCGCGGTCACAACGGTGACGCGATAAACGCCTACATCGCCAAACCTCTGGGTGCGGGGCCGTTCCCTGGGATGGTGTTGATCCACCACGCCCCCGGCTGGGATGAATGGTACCGGGAGGCGGCGCGCCGTTATGCCCACCACGGCTACATGACCATATCCCCCAACTTGTACCATCGGGACGGCGACGGGGAACCCTACGAGGTGGGCGCCAGGGTCCGGGCTGCCGGGGGCATCCCAGACGCCCAGGCGCTGGGAGACCTGGAAGGGGCGATGCAGTACCTTCGCGCCTTGCCCAACCTCAACGGCAAAGTGGGCATCTTTGGTACCTGTTCCGGAGGACGCCTGTCTTTCCTCTCCGCCTGCCGGATAAACGGCTTTGACGCGGCGATAGAGTGCTGGGGAGGCCGTGTCGTCGCTTCCGGGGACGACCTGACCGATAACCAGCCGGTGGCGCCCATAGACTTCACCAACGACTTGAGCTGTCCGCTTCTGGGGCTATTCGGCAACGATGACCAGGCGCCGACGCCGGAACAGGTGAACCAGCACGAAGAAAAGCTGAAAGCGGCCGGCAAGAACTATGATTTCCACCGGTACGACGGCGCCGGCCACGGTTTCTTCTACTACCATACGCCGAACTACCGCCAAGAGCAGGCAGTGGACGGCTGGAGCAAGATCTTCACCTTCTTGGAGGCGAACCTGAACTAGCCGCTTTCGATTTTCCCTGCACCGGTGGCCGAATGTTCCGACCATATAGTGGGACATCCGCATCAGTAGCAAAGCAGAAAGAACCCCAGGGTCAACCTGGGGTTCTTTCTGCTTTCCATCCTGATTTCATACCTTGGCTGAGTGGGATATTGATCTTGCCGGTTGGCTACGGGCGATGCAGGTTGTTAAGCCAGGCGAACCTTCCGGGGTCCAAGTCTTTCCCCTTGAATCCTGGGAAATCCGGGCCGTACCGGTAAGCCCGGAAGACCGTGTTGGAGCGGCCGAACCGGGCGTCATCGCCGAAGAAGGGGTTCACGTATTGCCAAACGATCTCGCCTTCGTTAGTTACCTCGAAAACCCGGCCTTTCATGCCCTCGCATATAACAGTGTTGCCATTGGGCTGCCGTTGCGCGCCGCTGATGAAAGAACTGAAGAAATCCCAGCCCGGCTTGGTCTTGTACTCCCACTGGATCTCATTACTTTTGGGCTCTATTTCGATGATCCGGGAAGAGGGCATTGGGGCGGAGACCGAGTGCCAGCCGTTGTCGAAGATAAGCACGTTGCCGTTTTCCAGCAAGTTGGGGTCGTGCTGGTGGCCTAGTTCTCCCCGGCCCCACTTCCAGACGAAATCTCCCGTGCTCTTGTCGATGATTCCAACGGTGTCCAGCAGCCGGAAGCTGGTCATGATGTTGCCGTTGGGAAGTACCTCGCAGGTGTTGGTGTGGGTCCACTCATCCCGGTGGTGAAGGGGGCAGATAGCATCGGCCTCCGGGTCCAGGTTCTCGAAACCGTGCCACTCCCAGACGGTTGCTCCGTTGGGAGCTACTTCACGGAAATAGTCGCACCATAGTCCCTTCTCCGTGGGCCCGGCGATGCCTCCCTGGACCTTTTTCTCCACGTCGGCCGGCACCTGCTCCCATCCCAAGACCATGGTGTTGCCGTTGTCCATACGGCAGAAGTCGTGGTGTAGCGTATCTTCAACGTACTCCCACACCTTATTTCCAGCCCAGTCGATCTCCATGATGATGCCGCCCCGGCCGCCTATCTCCACCGGACCCTTGTTGGTCCGGCCGGACATGAGAAGGTTGCCGTTCTCCAGCAGGTATCCGTAGTCGCCTGGACGGTAGGGAAGCTCCCATCTCTGGACGACGTTGCCACGCATATCGATCAGATAGGCGTCTTGGGTTTGCATCGGCGTGAAAAGGGTATATCCCAGGTAGGCTTGCTCCGGCTTGTATTCAGAAAGTCCTAATGGACCCATCGATTATTACTCCTTGAAAAATTTCCGGTATAGGTTAGCACAAGCCCCTCACGGTGAGGAAGGGAGGTGGAACGCCAGGAACGAGCCGGCGCCGGTATCCGTCTAACCCTTCTTCCAGAACTGCCACCAGTTCTTTCGAGGTATCTCTTCCGGAACAACGGGTTCGGTGGGTTGTGCTGCCGGAGCAGGACTGGCGGTTGCAGCCGATTCAGAAACAGGCTCCGGAGATTCGCTGGGTTGCCCGGAAGCGTCAGGACCAGCAGTTGCACCCGAATCAGTAGCCGCCTCTCATTCGCGGTCGACCGTAACGTCGTATACGCCATGAAGCTCCCACGGTCTAAAAGCTTCTACAAATTCCTTGGCGTCTTCGATGGTGTCGAAACCCTTCTGGGAGCGGCCGGGGTCGTAGCTAAATGTCTGAGCGTAGGCGTCGATACCACGCTTGGTATCGCGGTACCCCCCAATTGTCTCTTCCTGCCCCTCTTCCTCGCTGAGGATCAGGTTCTGTCCCCTGTTAACGTCTTTCCAATAAACGCTCATTGGTTGGTCTCCTAAGGTTTAAGGATATGACAAACGGCGCCCATTGACGGACACCGTATAGATTGATGCTTGGGCGGCGCCTAACGGTTGGAACCACCTCTACGACGCCAGGTCAAACGGTTGGCGACTCAATATATTGTACAGTGTTCCGCTTTTTAGGAGACAGGGGAAAATGTCTACATCCGATGCTGGGCGCGGGAACATACGCTAACCGGAGAGGGTTGGAAACGGCGATAGGCCTAAGGCACTACGGCTGGCTTACACGATTCGCAGATAGCGTCCCGTCGTTACCGACGTTAGCTACCACGGCTACCTTGGCGGCACTTTCGCCGCCAAGGATCTGAGTCCGGGATGTTGGATCTGAGTGTCCTCAGTTGCCCGGCCCAGATTTAACATCCAGTAGTTACCTGATCCTGCTCTTTCCGGAGTCTGGGGCTGGAGAACCTTCCGGTTCTGCGGAGCCAGTCATGACTGTTCAATTGAGACTACGTCGGCCGAAGACTACTGTCGTCGTCTAATTGCCACTTGACAACGATTTGATTACCCACCGTTGTGTGTCGTTATTCTGTTCTGGCCGACTGACGAGGGAGAAGTCGTTCCCCGCGCTTTCGTGTGCATCCACAAATCGGCCATTACTCTTTTGCTCGATGGTGTACGTATCGTCGTCCAATGGTGCTCCAAGTACACGGACGCTCTTCTCAAGGAATGGACTCGGGGTCAAAATCCATCGTTGTGTTGCGTTATTCTGCACTGGCCTGGTAACGAGAGAGAAGTCCTGCCCTGCGCTTACGTGGGCATCCACGAATCGGCCATTGCTCTTTTGTTGTATGGTGTACGAACCGTCACCTAAATACATCAGAATCCACTTCTGTGTGTCATTATTCTGCGCTGGTCTCGTAACGATAGAAAAGTCATTCCCCTCACTTTCGTGGGCATCCACAAATCGGCCATTGCTTTTTTGTTGTATCGTGTAAATCCCTCCCACAGGCGTCAGAATCCATTTCTGTGTGTCGTTATTCTGCGCCGATCGGGTAACGAGAGAGAAGTCGTTCGCTGCGCTTACGTGGGCATCCACGAATCGGCCATTGCTCTTTTGCTGGATGGTGTAAATGGTGTCACGCACGGATGTCAAGATCCATTTCTGAGTGTCGTTATTTTGCGCTGGCCTGGTGACTAGAGAGAAGTCGTTCCCCGCGCTTTCATGGGCATCCACGAATCGGCCATTGCTCTTTTGCTGGATAGTGTAGGTGTTGTTGCCCACGGGTGTCAGAATCCATCTCTGTGTATCGTTATTCTGCTCTGGCCGGCGGACGAGAGAGAAGTCGTTCCCCGCGCTTTCATGGGCATCTACTAATCGGCCATTGCTCTCTTGTTGTATGGTGTACGAATCATCCCCTAAGGGTTTCAAAATCCATCTCTGTGTCTCGTTGTTCTGTGCCGTTCGAGTAACGAGAGAAAAGTCGTTCCCCTCATTTTCATGGACATCCACAAATCGGCCACTAATCTTTTGTTGGATGGTGTACACCCCCTCTTCCAAGGTCAGTGGAATCGTGATTATTGGATGATTCGTGTCATAACGCGGCGGAGCAATTACTGACGGGTCTCTCGAGTCCTTTACTTCTTGCTCGTTTTCAGGCGGAGCCCAAGGGCGCAATCCGGAGCTACCGGCCCAAGGTTCAATTTTTTCGACGATTATTGGGTCGTTGGTTTCGTTGCCGTAGACTTGATCTGGGTCTAGTCGCCATTCCTGGCCGGGCATGGTCTGCCATATGGCCCACAGACGGTCGACGTTTGAATGCAACAGGAAAACAAAGGGGTCTTCAAACGCGGTGTGTCCGGCACCGATCGATCCGCCAACATAGCCATGCACTCCGTTGTGATTGCCTTCAATGCTGTTTCGGAACGTAGACCATTGCTGATTCTGAGGTACGCCGTTCGACGAGTTGATAATGTCGCTGTCCGATGCGACTGCGGGAGGTGACGGCGCGGCAGCGCCGCCGGCAACGTTGCGCGTGATGGGAGGAAAGCCAGCGAATGGATTGCCGATTGGGTTCGAAGCTGTCCCCATGAACTGTTCGGTCAACAAGTCGACAACACCTCCCTTCCCATCACTCGCCGCGCGTGGATCCTGTGTCCAGTCCCAGTAATGCAGGGAAACGTCCGGGTCGATCTCCTGCAAAAGTCTTTCAAACCGATTAATCAGCTCCCTGTGCCAGGGCACGAACGACGGCCCGCCATGGACGTGAGTCGCCTCATGGATCTTGTCCTGCTTGATCCATTTGGAAACGCCGTCTGGATAGAGATTATTATTAAGCTCGACAATCGCATCACGAAGATGGTTTCGCTCTTCCACTGACACATGTGCAATATTTCTACGAATGCCATCTCCAAGGGCCATTATTCTTCTCCCTTTACTTTGATATAGAGTTGAGAGGTGGACAAATCCAACGTAATCTGCGACCTTACCATCCGCCGCAATAAGAATTCATAATTCTGACAGTGATTTGACTAGCCTCGATATAGCCGCATGATAGGGACGCTCGGCAGCGGAATCTAGTCGATCAACTGAACCGCTGATTGCATCAGTTACTTCAAGCCGGACAGCTCAAATGAACTGATACAGGATGTGGGTCACCAATAGGTCACCAAGCTGCCGAACCTGCCAAAATCTCCCTCGAGAGAATTACTGTAAAGCGTATCGTTGGCTGGGGCGAAACCCTCGTTGAAGAGAAATCTATTCACATTGGCAATGTGGTAGGTTTCAGTAATTTGCTCGAACGGACGCCGCGTGCTCGTGGGAAATACCGGGCGTAGACCACAACGAGAACATGGCAGACCACCAATTGACCAATGAAATCCTCGACCAACGTCCGTTTCTTGAAACCCCAACTAGCCTGTGTCCTGGCGCTGCCGAGAGCCATCACTATTCGACGATAGGCTAGGTTAGTTTAGCCGATGTCCGTCGAAATTTTTGCGATGTCCTATCGGTCACTCCCGGTAGGTCCAGTAGTCTTTCCTCTTTCCACGCCGAAATCCCAGATTGTCTAGCTTTTGCTCGAACTTGGCAGCGGACCAAAATTCGGAGGCGCCACGCGGCGTTTTGAAGCCGCTTCGTAGGCTGAGGCGATCTTTAGGATGATGTCTTCCTTGCCGGGGTCGGTGCGGAACACCAAGGAAAAGGGTAATCCCGGCTCCGGGATGGTTGTTGGTACGTTGGAGGGGACGGATAGGTAGCGGGTGCCGTCGGGGCTGAGCTCGAAGACTGGGTCGTAGACGGTTGTGACGTAGCCCGCTGGGATTAGGACTTCCGTCAGGCCCGCGTTTGGACCGTTGAACGATTCCAGACGCAGATTCCCTGAGATTCCGTGCTGGCTGGGGCCGCCGATCTTGGCCGGCGGAAAGGGCGTATGCAGGCGGACCAGTGCGTCTAGGTGATTCTCTATCAGCACCATCATATCCACCCGGCGCAGCAATTCACGCAGCATTATCCGCTCATTTACGCCTTGACGCTGCCCGTGGGGATTGCGCGGGTCGGTCACTTCTTCCCAATTCTTGAAGGCGGCGCGATGGTCGTCGCCCCAGAACTTGGACCGCTGGTTGAGCGTGGGGAAATCGACCAGCGTTTCGGTGAAACCCAGCTCCTTCCAGTCGGCGGCGCGGCGCGATAGGTACTGCGGGATATGATATCGGAACGCCATCGCCAATTCCTGCTGTTGGACGGAGGCGATGTTCAGGTTCAAGGGCGTTTCTATCCGGTCGTCCGCCAACTCGACGAAATAGTCGATGGGCTGCATCGCGCCCGAGCCAAATACTTTTCCGGGCATGAATTCGGTGGGAAGGATGGCCGCCGCGAACTCCTCGAAGAGGGGTTGTCCATCGGGCCCCAGCCGGAATAATAGCTCCGGCATGAATACTGGGACCAGACGGGCCAAGGCGCGCCGGAAATCCGTTTTCATGGCCGCGATTTCCGGGTCCCTTTCCCAAAGAGGGTCGGACGATTCCACTAGCGCTGCGCCAAGCTGGTCACCGAGAACCGTCTTGATTTCCCGTGCGGCGGCGGAGACGATGGGCGTCTCGGTTTTTGAACCGGCCGGGAAGACCATGGACTCCCGAATGATACCGATGCGGATACCCTTAAGTGAGCCGGGCGCGCCGGCCATGGATGTGTGGCTGGCGAAGGTTGTGCTTAACACGGACGAGCGCGGCACGGTGGTAAATGGGTCGCGGGGGTCGTAGTAGCCTTCGGATGGGTCCTTCAAGGCGTCTAGGACTTTAGCGCAGTCGCCGATGGTGCGGCAGATGATGCCGCTGCGGTCGCAGTATATGTCGGCGCCGATGGCGCCCCCGTCAAAGCCGATCAGCGACTTGTGGGGCAGAATAAGCGCCACCGAATTGTGATTTGACGGTCCCCGGGTTGACGCTCGTGTTTCTTCCCCCAGGCTGGCCATAACCATGTTAGTGCTGACCGACAAAGCAGAACCCGAGCTTGATCCCAAAGACGCCGAACGGGTGGTGTCGTAGGGGTTGGAAGGATTGCCGGCCCAAGTGCTGCGCTGGTACCCCAGCACCGACGGCAGCACTTTATCAGGATCGTTGCGGCCACCGGGGTCCCCGGCCCGTCCGTTGTACTCCGTGTTGACCGCCTTGGCGAAGATGATCCCGCCTTTTTTCCGCAGCTGCTCCACCAGCACGTGATCCCGTGCCGGAAAGTCGATGTCGTAATGCGCGTCACCGCCACCGGTGGAGCGCATGTCTTTGGTGTCGAAGGGATCCTTGAAGGAAAACACCACGCCGTACATCGGCATCTTTTCCAGGTCGGGGTTGCTTCCGTAAGCCGCGTCTAGCTCGGCTGCCCGCTCTAGGGCGTCGGGCATCAGGCGGAAGTGTTCGCAAACCGGAGGCGCTCCGGGGGGAAGGGGGCCCTCGCTGACATGCCGGTCGAAGTCTCCTTTGCACGTGACCGACCGTTCGCCCCGTATGTTGAGCGTGGCAAGGGCGTTTACCTGTCCGGCGTTCGGTATCCCGGCAATCATTCCGAATTGCTGGGAAACTGTGGGATCGGATGAAGTCGGCTCCATGCGGCCGTATTCCAACGGCGGGCCTTGGTATCTGTCGAGATCGGGCAAGATGGTCGAGGCTTTGACGGATTCTGTCGGAAAGCGTAAGGGCTGCCTCCCCCGAACCACGCCGGGGGCTTCCGGAACGGCCGCTCCATCTTCGGTGACCAGCATGCTGGCGACACCGTTGTAGGCCCGTACCCGGTCTAAGTATTGCCGCACGATTGCTACACACGTCGTCCGCCCCGACTTTATCGCCTCGTGCAACTCGTCAATCGTCGTTTCCATCAGGCTAAATGTCTGGCTCTGTACCTTCAGTTTCTCTGTCATAGCGTTGCCCCTCTTGATCCGCCCTCTATGGCTGCCTCTGTCGTCCGGGACTAATAGTTGCGGTTGCCGGTGATCCCACAAGCTTAGACTAGCACCAGCGTAGAATTGTGAAGCAATGGCGTCAAGCTAATAAACCATTTGGCGGTGGGGTGAATTGGTGTTCGGCCGAATGCGGCCAAGCAATCAGTCGTCCGTGGCTTCCAGTGAGGGAGTGGATGCAACGGGGACCGGAGGGTGCGCGAAATACAACAGCAGCGCCGAAGCCAGGAAGCAGCCGATAAAGATGGTAAATGCGAACTAGTAGCTTCTGGTGGCGTCGAATACAATCGCGGCGAACATTGGGCCACCAATCTCGGCTACAAGGAACACCACGGATTACTAGCTTCTCCATACAAATCCAGCACACCCTCGATCCTGTTCTGCAGGTCAACCCTCACGGTAGTACTCCATTTCGAGATGCGTGATCTGCCCGGCGCCCATTAACCATCTGAGGGTGTTCTTGAGCTTCGTCTGTTGTATGAAGAGGTCATGCTCTGGATATACGGCCGGCGCATGATGAGGACTCTTGAAGTAGAAGGCCAGCCACTCCTGAATCCCGCTTAACCCGGCCCTCTTCGCTAGATCCATAAACAGAGCCACATCGAGCACTAGTGGTGCGGCAAGGATGGAATCTGAGCATAGGAAGTTAACTTTGATCTGCATACGGCCACCAAGCCAGCCAAAGATATCTATGTTGTCCCAACCTTCTTTGTTATCTCCGCGGGGCGGGTAATAGTTGATACGGACCTTGTGATAGGCATCGGCATAGAGGCTGGGGTACAAATGGGGCTGCAGGATGTAATCCAAGGCACCAAGCTTCGATTCCTCTTTCGTCTTGAAGTTCTCAGGCTCATCGAGAACCTCACCATCCCGGTTGCCCAGTAGATTCGTCGAAAACCAGCCGTCCACGCCGAGCATCCTTGCCTTGAGCATTGGAGCTATTACCGTTTTGACAAGCGTTTGGCCGGTCTTGAAGTCCTTCCCGCAAATTGGGGTCTCTCCATCGCGTGCCAGCTTCTCGAGAGCTGGGACGTCGGTAGTCAGATTCGGCGCGCCGTTGGCGAAGGGAACGCCCTCCATCAGGGCGGCGTAGGCATAGATCATGGACGGAGCGATATCTTCATCGTTTTCTTTGAGCCCGCCTATGAAACTCTCAATGTCTTGATGCACATCCGATTTTTTAACGAATTTTTCGGTAGACGCACACCAAATCATCACGAGCCGGTCGCAGTTGTTGGTGGCTTTGAAGCGGCGGATGTCATCGCGAATAGCGTCGGCGGCTTCGAACTTAGTCCTAGCCGCCTTTGTGTTGGTGCCCTTGATCCGCTTGACGTATTCGCTGTCGAATACGGCTGGCATTGGCTCGATGCTTCTCAGGAAGTCCGCAATGGGGTCGATATCTTCATACCGGTTCAGGACTCCGCACTTCAAGGCGGCTTCATATGCGTTGTCGGGAATCGGGTCCCATGCGCCGAACACAAGCTGGTCTAGGTCTGCCAGCGGAACAAAATCCCGTATCAGGGGTGTCTGTTTCTCCGGCCGATTGCCAATCCTGATCGTGGCCATCTGAGTGATCGATCCAACAGGTTGCCTCATGCCGCGCCGAATTTGCTCGACACCGGCGATTAGGGTGGAGGAAACGGCGCCTAGGCCCACAAGCATAACGCCGAGCTTCCCATCAGCTCGCTCGATTGACGGTGATTTCATCGTGACGAAATCCTTGGGCTCAAGTGCAATGCCTTGCTCGCGGGCGAGCTGCATCAGTCGTTCGTGCCATTGCGATGGGATCCTTCCGGTCTTCGCCCAGTGCTGCACGGTGCTCTGGCGCTTTCCTAGAAGGGCTGCGAGTGAGGACTGGTTGCCGAAGCGGGATATTATTAACTCGGCAGGGTTCCGCTGATTTTTCATGACGAGGATGATAACGAAAAATCGTTATACGTCAACCAGCAAAGCCCAGGCTGGCGCTACTCGTCCTCTGTCGCCGGGTACACCTGCCTGCCGCCCACGAAGGTCTGCGTTACTTTCATGTGGCGCACCTGATCGGGTGAGGAGGCCAGCGGGTCACGCTCCAAGCAGATGAAGTCCGCCGCCTTGCCAACTTCCAGGGAGCCCAAGGTTCGCCCCATTCCGAGGATCTCCGCAGACCCCACGGTATACGCCCGCAGCGCCTCGGCGATGGAGATGCGGTGCTGGGGACCGATGATTCCTGCTACTTCGGTGTCCCGCGTGGCAAATCCGTAAATATTTAGCCACGGGTCGTAGCCGGTGACCGGGGAGTCCGTGCCGGCGCCCACCAGAGCTCCCGAATCTATCCAGGCGCGGGATGGAGTGCAGTCCGCCGCGCGCCGGTCACCCCAATAGGTCTGCATGTTACCGGCCAAGCTGTAAACCAGGGCGTGTTGCAGGGTCACGCCGATGCCCATTTCCAGGGTCCGCTCCATGGACCGGTGAACCGGCGTGAAGGCGTGCTCCAAGGCGTGTCCGCGGCCTTTGGTAGACGACTGGGCGTTGGCTGCCTGGAACGCGTCCAAGGCCAATTCCAAGGCGGCGTCGCCGACTACATGTACACCAACTCTCCAGTCGATGTGGTGGGCCTCTTCTACTATGGCTGTAAGGTTTTCTTGGCTGGTAAATGGAAAGCCCTTAAAATCAGGATTGTTAGCGTAGGCGTCGTAAAAGTAGCCGCCTTCCACACCACCGTCCAAGGTCACTTTCAGACCCCAAATATCTAACCACTGGTTGCCCCCTTCACTCTTGGATGCCAAACCTTGGACCCATTGCCGCCGCTCTTCCGGTGACATGCCAAGATCAACCCGCCACATCAGCGAGGCCCTGATCGACTTCTCCTCGGTTATCACTGCCTGGTAAGACTGAATCTCTTCGCCGGTTAATCCAGGCTCTCTCACCCCGGTAATGCCGGCCTGGTTGTAGGCTCCGATACCGGCGCGGATAGCCGACCGGCGGTCTTCCTCGCTTGGCTGGGGCAGCAACCGGGCGAGACTGGAGAATGCCGGCCTTTCCAATAACATGCCGGTGAGCCGGCCGGCGCCGTCTCGTATGAATTTGCCTCCCGGCGGGTCCGTGCTGTCAGGCGAGATTCCCGCCAGTTTCAATCCCAAAGTGTTGGTGACTACGACGTGGCCTCCCCGTGGCAGGTAGACGGGATGATCGGGTGCGGCCCGGTCCAACTCCGCGGTCGTGGGCATCCGGCGCTCCGCCAAATTAGTTTCGTGCCACCGGCTGGAGCACAGGATCCACTCGCCGGGCGGCGCTTCACGGACGCGTTGTTCTATAAACTCCAACAGTTGATCTATCGACCGGGCTCCGTGGAGTTGAACGCGGTTCCAGCCCAGCGCGGTACTTAGAAAATGGTTGTGGCTGTCGATGAGGCCGGGTATTACCACGGCGCGTTCCAGGTCCAACACGGGAACCTGACCGGCCATGGAGAGAATAGACTCGCGGGAACCGATGGCGATGATGTTGCCGTCTCGCACCGCCAAGGCAGTTAACCCAT
>JYMV01053275.1_pt1 | contig 18407 bp, 17 predicted proteins | sample 338911 | NCBI WGS metagenome assembly JYMV01 (sample SAMN03354496, study PRJNA234377) | hydrothermal vent metagenome | biome: Deep sea; feature: Hydrothermal plumes at the Eastern Lau Spreading Center, Western Pacific Ocean; material: Seawater | place: Tonga | collected 2009 | depth 2000 m m
TTTTATTTTTCAATAAAACAGGAGTTACCACCGATGAATTAGTAGATCTTAATAATTGGAGACTGAGCTTTGAGGTTATTAATAAATTTTTACTAAATATAGGAGATTCAAATTTTGATCTAGTTAATTATGAATGGAGATTTCATGGAATTGGCTTCCAATACTTTTCTCAATTGTATGTATTTATATTAAATTTTTTTGTGAATTTTGAGCCTTTTGACAAAGATACATCACACATATTATTAAATCACAGTTTATATTTTTTTACATTTTTTTTATCAGGAATTTTTTCTAAAAAAATTATAGATTTATTAATAAAGGATAGTTTTATTAGCAAGATTTTTCTAATCTTTTACTTAATGTACCCTTATTTACTGGGCCATGGTTTTTACAATCCCAAAGATATGCCGTTCTTATTCGCCTGGATACTTTGCACGTATATTTCATTCAATATTTTTATTAAAATATTAAAAAATCAGGAAATTCATTTATCAAGTATTTTTATAATTTCATTTTCAACTGCTTTTTTACTTTCAATAAGAATTTCGGGTATTTTAATTTTTCTTCAATATTTGATTACTTTAATAACTACTATTAACGTAGGCAAAATATCAATCACAAGAATTGTAAAATTTTATTCATTTAAAATATTTTTATTTATTGTATTTACATTTATTTTTACCTTTTTATTTTATCCAATCTTCTGGATCGATCCTTTAAATATACTTCACGCAATAAATCAAATGAAGCAAATTCCATATGGAGTTTGCACACTTACTTTAGGAAATTGTATGGATGCTCTTAATCTTCCCTCGAGCTATATTTTAATTTGGTTATTTTTTAAACTACCTTTGTTATCATTTATTGGATTAACGTTATTTCCTTTTACTGAAAAAAGAATATTTTCTCATCCTGTTCGTCAAATAATACTAGGTTCAATTTTATTATCAGTAATCTCTATTATCTTCCTATTAATTTTTTTCGAGGTAAATTTATACGATGAATTAAGACATATTTTATTTTTAGTTCCTTTGATTCTAATTGCAAGTTTTTCTACCATTTATTTCTTTTCAAAAAAATTACTATTATACACAACATTTATTTCAATATTTGTTTTTACCATACAAAATATTAATATGTACCCCTATCAGTATACTTGGTTTAATTCATTTGGTAATTTTATAAATATTAATAATAATTTTGAGGTAGATTATTGGGGAGTTAGTGGGAGAAATATTGCAAAAAAAATAAATAATAATAAGCAACTATCACAGCTTAAAGACAAATGTATTTATGTGGCGCCCAAACATGTTATAGAACCTTTCATAAGCGCTGACTATAATTGTGTAAAATCTTTTTTTTCAATTTATCCGAAAAGCAATGAAAAATACATTTTGATTAAATATATGAGAAATATTAGGAGAGAAAATCCAGACAATTGTGAATTGATTATTGAAGAAAGCTATAATTTAAATCTATTTGGAAATAAGCTGATATTGGGTGAGGTCTATTTATGTAATTAAAATTAATTTTTTTCAACACTATTTATCTCTGCCATTAGCTTGTTAAAAAAATTATAAATTAAAACTCTATCTTCTTCTTTCAACATATATTCTTTTTCCAATCCTTTTTTCATTTCTTTTCGTAATTTGTTTATTAATTCTTTTCTTCCTTGTTCATTTGTAAATTTATCAATATTTTCAACTATGGGATCAATTCTTTTTCCAATTGTAAATTCAAAACCTATTATAAATATAAAGGTAATAATAATAGCCTTATAAATAAATCCTCTCATTATAAATCAGCTTTTTTTATCAAATTAATAGATTTATTAGAAAGTCCGTTTCTAATTTGTCAGTATCATACATTTCTTTAATTATATACCAATATCAAATGCAAAGTTAGTTAAAAAGTTCACTTTAAGAGATTTACAAATATAGTTTCCTTCCAAGAATATAACTTGTTAGGTGTTTTAGAAAATTTAAAGAATATTTTATATGATAACTCGAAGATTAGTTAAATAGACTTATAAATAAGGAAATAATTGTTGTAAAGAGTGGCAATGGATATGATTTGCAATCCTCTGCGTAATCATTCCGCCACGTGGCCATATTTTTAATAAAAATTAATAGAATCAATCAATTCTTTTTTTTATATCAAATTATTATATGTTTAACTAAAATGCAAAATTCAAATTACAGCCACATAGATATAGAAAAGGAAATATACGAGTATTGGGAGAAAAATAAATTTTTTAAACCCAAAAAGAACAATAAGAAACATTTTTCTATAGTTATACCACCTCCAAATGTGACTGGTAGTTTACATATGGGTCATGCATTAAATAATTCTCTACAAGATTTACTTGTACGTTTTTATCGTATGAATGGTTATGAAACCTTGTGGCAACCAGGTACCGATCATGCCGGAATTGCTACTCAAGCAGTTGTTGAAAAAAAACTATTAGAAAAAGGAATCACAAAAAGTCAACTTGGTAGGAATAAGTTTATTGAAGAAGTTTGGAAGTGGAAAGAAGAGTCTGGAGATCAAATTCTTAATCAGCTTAAAAGGTTAGGATGCTCGTGTGATTGGTCACGTAATAGATTTACAATGGATAAAGATTTATCAAAAGCTGTAATAAAAGCTTTTGTTAAACTTTATCAACAAAAATTAATCTATAAAGATACGAGACTAGTCAATTGGGACATTAAATTAGAGACCGCTATATCAGATTTAGAAGTTGAGCAAAGGGAAGTGCAATCAAATCTTTATTATATAAAATATAATATTGTTGGAAAAAATAATCAGATTTCAATAGCTACCACTAGACCCGAAACAATGATTGGAGACACAGCTGTAGCAATTAATCCAAGGGACGAAAGATATAAAAATTTTGTTGGAAAAAAAGTATTAATACCAGTAGTTAATAGAGAAGTTAAAATAATTGCGGATAATTATGTTTCTATGGAACAAGGTTCCGGAGTTCTTAAAGTTACGCCCGCTCATGACTTTAATGATTTTGATATTGGTAAAAGACACAACTTAAAGTTTATAAATATTTTTGAAAAAAACGGCAAAGTAAATAATGAAGCTCCAGGTGAATTTGTTGGATTGGATCGTTTTGAGGCTAGAAAACTAATTGTGAAAAAACTTAAAGAGAAAAATTTATTAGAAAAAATAGAAAACATTAAAAATGTTGTTCCTTACGGTGATCGATCAAATTCAATAATTGAACCTTTGCTTACAGAGCAATGGTTTGTTGATGCAAAATTTTTAGCTAAAAAAGCAATAGAGGTTGTCAAAAAAAAGAAGACAAATTTTTTTCCAAATAATTGGTCAAAAACTTATTTTGAATGGATGAATAATATTCAACCCTGGTGCATTTCAAGGCAGTTATGGTGGGGACATAGAATTCCAGCTTGGTATTCGAAAGATAAAAAAATCTTTGTTGCTGAGAATGAACAAGAAGCAAAAAAAAAAGCTTATAAATATTATAAAAAAAATATTGTACTAAGAAGAGATGACGATGTTTTGGACACTTGGTTTTCTTCTGCGCTTTGGCCATTTGCAACTTTAGGCTGGCCAAAAAAAACTTATGAATTAAAAAAATTTTACCCCACATCAGTTCTTGTAACTGGATTTGATATAATTTTCTTTTGGGTTGCTAGAATGATGATGATGGCAAATTATTTTATAAAAAAAGTACCTTTTTCCAAAGTTTATATTCATGCATTAGTTAGAGATGAAAAAGGTCAAAAGATGTCAAAATCTAAAGGTAACGTTATTGATCCTATTGAAGTGATAGATAAGTTTGGAGCAGATTCTTTAAGATTTACTTTAATTTCAATGGCAGCTCCGGGAAGAGATATAAAGCTTTCAGAGGATAGAGTTAAGGGATATAGAAATTTTTTAAATAAAATATGGAATGCTAATAAATTCTCAAAATTAAATAAATGCAAATTTTCTAGAAAACTTAATATTAAAAAAATTAAACTTGATGTAAATAAATGGATTTATTTCGAATTAGTAAAAACGAATAAGGAAGCACAAAAATATATATCAAAATTTAGATTTGATGAGGCAGCAAGAGTAATTTATCAGTTCGTCTGGCATTCTTATTGTGATTGGTATATTGAATTTTTAAAGCCTATTTTTGATTCCAAAGATAAGAAAAATTGCGAAGAATCTCGCAATATTGCTAGCTATATCCAATCAAACATATTAATTCTACTGCATCCTTTTATTCCATTTTTTACAGAAAAAGTTTGGCTGGACTTTAAATTTAGTGACTATTTTAAATTTCCATTGATGTTTAAAGACTGGGATCTGAAATCGCAACCTACTTTTAGTAAAAGTTATAATAAAATTGATTGGTTGATAGTGCTTGTAACAAGTATAAGATCAACCAAGGTTAACTTAGATGTACCCCCTGGATCATTTATAGATATTTCTATTGTTGAATTAAATTTCATTAAAAGAAGTATTATAATGAATAATTTAAACCTATTTAAAAGACTGGGAAGAATTTCAAACGTTTTCAATAAAAAAACAAATAAGAACGGCATAAAAATTATTGTTGGTGGAGAAACTGTAACGCTGTACTTTGATCAAAATTTAGATTTGAATGTACAAAAACAAAAAATATTTAACAAAGTTAAGGATTTAGATCAGAAAATATCTGGAATAACAGATAAGTTGAAAAACAAATCTTTTTTAAAAAATGCTAAAAAACAAATAGTTCAGAAGGAAAGGAACGCTTTAATAGATTATAAAATAGAACTTAAAAAGTTGAATAGTATTTTAAATAGTATTAAAAATTAATTATGAAATTTAATAAATCTAAACTACCAAGTAGACACGTATCTGTAGGAGTCAGAAGTGCTGGTCATCGCTCTATGTATTATGCTATGGGTTTAAAAAAAGAGGATATTGAAAAACCTTTCATTGGTGTTGTGACTACATGGAATGAAGCCGCTCCTTGCAACATAACTCTTTCTAGGCAAGCTCAGTCAGTGAAAAAAGGTGTTAAAGCGGCCGGAGGAACACCTCGTGAATTTACAACCATTACTGTTACTGATGGTATTGCAATGGGCCATGCTGGAATGAAATCATCTTTAATTAGTAGAGAAGTAATAGCTGATTCTGTGGAATTAACAATGCGAGGACATTGCTACGATGCCCTTGTGGGATTAGCTGGATGCGATAAATCACTACCTGGTCTTATGATGGTTATGGTTCGATTAAATGTACCTTCAGTTTTTATTTATGGAGGATCAATATTACCAGGAAATTTTAAGGGTAAAGATGTGACCATAGCAGATGTTTTTGAAGGTATAGGAAAACATTCTACTGGAGCAATGAGTAAAGAAGATTTATTCGAGTTAGAAACAGTAGCATGCCCGTCCGGAGGCTCCTGTGGTGGCCAATTTACTGCTAATACTATGGCATGTGTTTCTGAAGCATTAGGTTTAGCATTACCAGGTTCAGCCGGCACACCAGCAGTTTATGAGGAGCGTGATAAATTTTCTGTTTCAAGCGGAAAGGCTGTAATGCATTTATTAGAAAAAAAAATTAGACCAAGAGATATAGTTACTCGTAAATCTTTAGAAAATGCAGCAGTCGTAGTAGCTGCGTCTGGTGGATCCACTAACGCTGCTTTACATTTACCTGCAATTGCAAATGAAGCGGGTATTAAATTTACATTAGAAGATGTTACAAATATTTCAAAAAAAACGCCCTATATCGCAGATCTTAAGCCTGGTGGTAAATATGTTTCAAAGGATTTATATGAAATAGGAGGTGTTCCAATTTTAATAAAAGCTTTGTTAGAAGGAGGTTTTTTGCATGAAGATTGTATGACAGTTTCAGGAAAAACAATTGGAGAAAACCATAAGGATATTGTTTTTCCATCTGATCAAAAAGTAATTTACAAAACTTCGAAGCCACTAAATCCGACAGGAGGTTTTGTTGGATTAAAAGGCAATTTGGCACCAGATGGCGCTATCATAAAAGTTGCAGACTTGAAAAGAAAGAAATTTAAAGGAAGAGCAAAATGCTTTGATAGTGAACAATTTGCATTGGATGCAGTTTTAAAAAAAAAAATTAAGCCAGGAGATGTGATTGTCATTAGATATGAAGGTCCAAAAGGAAGCCCGGGTATGCCTGAAATGTTGTCAACCACTGCCGCTATATATGGACAAGGTTTGGGAGAAGAAGTTGCTCTTATAACAGATGGTCGTTTCTCTGGCGCAACACACGGAATCTGTATAGGTCACATAGGGCCCGAGGCAGCTGTTGGAGGACCACTTGGATTAATTCAAAATGGAGATATTATTGAAATTAATGTTGAGAAGAGTTCTTTGAAAGCTAAATTAACTAGCAAAGAGTTGCTTAAACGAAAAAAAAGATGGAAACCAAAAAAGACTGAGTATAATTCAGGTACATTATGGAAGTATTCTCAATCTGTCGGTCCGGCATTTAAGGGAGCTGTTACACATCCTGGCGCGTATAAAGAAAAAAAATCTTACGCAGATATATAATAAATAAATGAAAATAAAGCCAGTTATCTTGTGTGGTGGTGCAGGTACAAGACTGTGGCCCAAATCTAAAAATAATTTACCTAAACAGTTCATTGATTTTGGTGGTTGGACTCTATTTCAGAAAACTCTTCTAAGGATTAAAAATCCAATATTTGATTACCCAATAATAAGCACAAATTTGTTTTATTTAAACTTAGTTCGTAAACATTTATCAAAATATAGAATTAAGAAATATAGGATTATATTAGAGCCGTATAAAAAAAATACGGCTCCAGCAATATTGTCATGTGCCCTTTTAAAAGAAGTTAATTATGAACAACCTATGATTTTCTTTCCAGCAGACCATCTAATTGAAAAAACTAATCTATTGAATAGATCAATTAATTTATACAAAAAACATTTAAATAAGGATAATATTTTTATTTTTGGCATTAAACCTAATTCACCATCATCTCAATATGGTTATTTTTTAACAAGAAAAACTTCAAAAAACCTTAACAAGGTAGTTAAATTTATTGAAAAACCAAACACAAGTAATGCAAAAAAGATTGTAAAAAAAAACGGCTATTGGAATTCAGGAATACTTTTTGCACGAAAAGATTCAATAATAAATAATTTTAGGAAATATCAATTTAAAACTTTGAAATTATGTATACATTCTGTTAATAGATCTAAAATATCAAAAAATGTTTATTATTTAAATAAAAAATCATTTAAGAAAATTCAAGAAAAATCTTTTGATTATGCAATTTTAGAGAAATCAAAAAATATAAATGGTATTAAATTAAACATACCTTGGTCGGACTTGGGTACCTGGAAAGAAATTTCAAATATTTTCAAAAAAAACAGATCACAATATTTTAAAAAGAGCAATGTTTTTTATAGACCTTGGGGAAAATATATTAATTTATTTTTGGGTAAAAGTTTTTTAGTAAAAGAACTTGTGGTGAACCCTAAATCATCAATAAGCTTACAGAAACATAAACATCGATTTGAGCATTGGACAATCACTTCAGGCAAACCAAAAATTACAATTAACAAAAGAAAATTTTTTAAAAACGTAAATGAGACGGTTTTTATACCTCAAGGTTCCATTCATAGAATAGAAAATCCTTTTAAAAAGCCTGTTAAAATTATGGAGGTACAAATAGGTACAATTCTGAAGGAAACAGACATCATAAGATATAAAGATATTTATGGAAGAGTTAATTAATTTCTAGCTCAATAGGAGCATGATCAGACGGTTTTATTTTTGATCTTGGTTTTTTATCTATATTTATATTTTTAATATTGTTTAAAAGATTATTTGAAACTAAAAAATGATCAATGCGCATACCATGGTTTTTTTGCCAAGAACCAGCCATATAATCCCAAAAAGTATACTCCTCTTTATCTTTGTTAAAATGACGGTAGATATCTTGAAAGCCTAAATTAATCAACTCACGAAATTTCTTTCTTATTTCTAATTTAAAGAGGGCGTCGTTTTCATATTTTTTGTAATCATGGACATCAATTTTTTCTGGAATTACATTAAAATCGCCACCTATAATAATATTTCCATTTTCTATTAAGGTTTTTTTTACTTTTTTAATAAAAGAGTCATACCAGTTTTTTTTATATTCATATTTTTCTGTACCGACAGGATTGCCATTTGGTACATAAATATTTATTAACTTAATAACTTTTGATTTATTTTTTATATCGCCAACAATAATTCTAGATTGATTATTTTTATCTTTAATGAACTGTATATCAATTTTATCAATATTTACTTTTGATAAAAAAGCTACACCATTGTAGCTTTTTTGTCCAAAAACGTGAGACTCGTATCCTAAGTTTTTAAAATTATTAAAGGGAAAATTTTTATCCTCAGTTTTTATTTCCTGGATCATTAAAATGTCCGGATTAGAAGACTTTAGAAAGACTAGTATGTTTGTAATTCTAGCTCTTACAGAATTTACATTCCAGGAACTTATTTTCATTAAAATGAAACAGAAACACCACAACCACAAGAAGATTTTATTTTAGGATTTGATATTTTAAAAGAGTTTCCTATTAATTCTTCAGAAAAATCAACCTCGGAACCCTTTAACATATCTAATGAAGATTTATCCACTACTATATTTTGATGTTTCAAATCATTCTCATCAATTTTATTATCAAAAGAGAAATCGTATTTGAATCCAGAGCATCCACCACCCTTTACCGCAATCCTAAAAAATGTACCGGATGGTTTTTTTGCTATTAGCTGATTAATTTTTTCCACAGCTTTATTACTAAAATTTATTTCTTTAATCATTTTAATCTGGCTTGTAGTAATATAGTCCTCTTTATTAAATTATGCAAAAAAAATATAAGGAAAATTATTTAAAACCTTATGCTACCAAATCAATTAATAGTAAAGGAAGAATTTATAAAGAACCAGAAAACTCTATTAGATCTCCTTACCAAAGAGATAGAGATAGAATAATTCACTCATCATCATTTAGAAGGCTTAAACATAAAACCCAAGTTTTTGTAAATACTGAGGGAGATCATTATAGAACTAGACTTACACATTCAATGGAAGTTTCTCAAATAGCCAGAACTTTATCAAGATCTTTAGGTTTAAATGAAGACTTGAGTGAAACTTTAAGTTTGTCGCATGATCTAGGTCATACACCTTTTGGACATGCTGGAGAAGAAGTTCTAAATCAATGCATGGGAAAATATGGAGGATTTGATCACAACATACAAACATTGAGAATAGTTACTTCTATTGAGAATAAATACTATAAATTTTGTGGCCTAAATCTTACAATCGAAACATTAGATGGTTTAATTAAACATAATGGGCCAGTTAAAAATTTAGTTCAATATAAAACAATTTTGAAAAAAGATTTATTTAGTAATAAAATAGTTTTTAATGCATTTCCGTCCTTAGAGGCACAAGTTGCTGCTATAGCAGATGATATTGCCTATAATAATCATGACTTAGAAGATGGCCTAAGAGCAGGTTTGTTTACAATTAAAAAAATTAGCTCAATAACTTATGTATCTAAATTGATAAATAAACATGTTAAGAATATAAAAAATTTTAGAAGAGAGATAATTATTAATCAAATTGTCAGGGATTTAATTAATTTAATGGTACTAGATGTTATCAATACAACTAATAAAAATTTAAAAAGAAGTAATCCACAATTAATAAATGATATTTACAAACAAGATCGCTTGATAGTTGATTTTTCAGATAAAATGAAAATGATAGATAAGCAAATAAAAGACTTTTTAAAACGTAATATGTATAATCATAAAAAAGTTGTTGTTAATACTAACAGAGGAAAAAGAATAATAAATGATCTGTTTAAGTACTTATCAAAAAATTCTAGAAAACATATTAGCAAGGACTTATTCAAAAATGAACAGAAAGAACGCGTTATTGCCGATTTTATAGCTGGCATGACTGATAGGTACGCAATTAATTTATATAAAAAAGTAAAATGAATTTATTTTTAGATTATCAGAAAAAAATATTTAATAGTTTAAAGAGTTTAGAAAAAAAAAATTTAATACATATTCCTTCACAGCTTAAAAGCTTTACTGTTGAGTTGCCACCAAAAAGTCAAAGGGCCGACATATCCTGTAATGCTGCCATGATTTTAGCAAAAGTTAACAACAGCTCACCTGTGAAGTTGGCTGAAATTTTTAAAAAGCATTTGTTATCAAAATTTAAAGAATTCAAAAATGTTGAAATAGCCGGACCTGGTTTTTTAAATATTCATTTTCACATTTCATTTTGGAAAGAATACTTAACGAAAGTAATTCAATTGGATTCTAAGTATGGATCTAATAAATCTTTCAAAAAAAAATATAATATAGAATTTGTTTCTGCAAATCCTACAGGACCTTTACATGTAGGACATTGTCGAGGAGCTGTTTTAGGAGACACTCTTTCCAATCTACTTAGTTTTAATGGTCATAAAGTTACAAAAGAATATTATGTAAATGATCATGGTGACCAAATTAAGAATTTTGTTACTTCTGTTTATTACAGAATACTAGAAATTATAAAAAATAAACCTTTTCCAAATAACAAAGATTTATATCCAGGTGATTATATAATCGACATTGCAAGAAAAATAATCAAAAAAAAATCTATAAAAAATTTCAATAATTTTGAAAAAATATATAATAAATTATTTTCAGAATCTTTAAAGTGCTCTATGCAATTAATTATGAGTGATTTAAATTTGTTAGGCGTAAAACATAATAATTTTGTTTATGAATCTAAACTGATTGATAATAAAATGGTTTCAAAAACAGTTAAGAAATTACAAAAAGAGAATTATATTTATAATGGAAAATTAGAGGCTCCGAAAGGTGAACAAACAAAAGATTGGAAAATGCGAAATCAATTATTATTTAAGTCAACCGTATTTGGTGATGATGCTGACAGACCTTTACAAAAAGCAGACGGAGCCTGGACTTACTTTGCTGGTGACATAGCATATCATGCAGATAAAATTTCTAGAAAGTTTGATGTTTTAATAAATATTCTTGGAGCTGACCATGCGGGATATACAAAAAGAATCTTATCAGCAACAAAAGCAATATCTAAAAGTAAAGTAAATTTAATATGTAAAGTCTCGCAATTAGTTAAATTATTTAAAAATGGCAAACCTTTTAAAATGTCAAAAAGAAGAGGAAACTATATTACTGTAGAAGATTTGATAAAAGAAGTTGGAAAGGACTCAACTAGGTTTATGATGTTAAGTAGAAGTAATGATGTTGAACTAGATTTTGATTTTGAAAAGGTTACTGAGAAATCTAAAGATAACCCTGTATTTTATGTTCAATATGGTTATGCCCGTATTAATTCAATTTTCAGATTACTTAAATTAAATCTGAAAGCTAAAATTAAGTTAGATAATAAAAAATTTACTCTTAATCAATATGAGATTGAAATTTTGAAAAAAATTTCGGAATGGCCTAAATGTGTTGAGTTATCATCTTTTAAACTTGAACCACATCGACTACCATTTTATCTTTATGAGCTTGTTTCTCTGTTCCATTCATACTGGAATTTAGGCAATGATAATAAAGAATTTCGATTTGTTTCTGAAAGAGGTAAATTGAACAGTTCTAGATTGGTTCTTTTACAGGCTTTATCTATTGTAATAAAAAATGGAATGTCTATTTTGGGTGTTTCTACACCAAGCAGTATGTGATGTTTAAAAAAATTATAAATACATTTTTTTTAATTTCCTTTTTTACCTTTATATTTTTAATAACAAAATATTATTTTTCTGAACAAAATTTAATATTTACTAATAAATCACGATCCTCATATTCCTTAATACTAAATAAAAATGAAGTTAACTTGCCTCTACTTAAAAACGACACAAATAATATTATTATTTATAAAAATGGTTTAGAGGAATTTAAAAACAAAAGAAAAAAAAGAATTTGGGAAGAGCTCATATCGAATAAGAATGAATAGAAAAGCTATAATTTTTGGGATTCAGGAACATCGGTTAACAATTAATGAAAAACTTTTATTTAGAAAAGCAAAACCATGGGGAATTATATTATTTTCAAGAAATATTAAAAATACTTTTCAATTAAAAAATTTAATCGATGATATAAAAAAATTTTTTAAAGATAAAAAATACCCAATATTAATTGATCAAGAGGGTGGAAAAGTTTCTAGACTAAATAAAATAATTGATATAATTTTTTTTTCACAACATTTTTTTGGCCAACTTTACATTAAGGATAAAAAATTATTTTTCAATCATTATAAAATTTATATTAATAAAATTTGTGATATATTAAGAAATGTAGGTGTAAATATAAACACGGTTCCTGTACTTGATATTAGAAGAAAAAAATCTCATAATATTATTGGGAGCAGATCTTTCTCTGAAAATTCTACAGTTGTTTCAAATTTAGGTAAGCTATGTATAGATTTTTACAATAATAATAAAATTGGAACGGTTATAAAACATATGCCTGGTCTTGGTTTGTCAAAATGTGACAGTCATTACAAAACGCCAATAATTAAAGCCAGTAAAAAAGAACTTATTAAAAAAGATTTTAAACCTTTTAAAGAATGCAAATCTCTTTTTGCTATGACTGCTCATGCAGTTTATCCAAAATATGATTCCTATAATACCGCGACCCATTCCAAAATTATTATTAATGAAGTTATACGTAAGCATATGAATTTTAAGGGTCTCCTAATATCAGATGACATATCCATGAAATCACTAAAATATAGTTTGGAAGAAAATGCGTTAAAAGCGCTACATGCTGGGTGTAATTTGATACTTCATTGTAATGGCAATATAAGAGAAATGTCTAAATTAATTAAAGTTATACCCAGAATTAATAAATTTACTCAAAAAAAAACATCACAATTTTATAAATTTTTGGGGTAGAGTAAATTTTATGGAATTGGTAAAGAACGAATCGATAAAAATTAAAATTGACAACTATTCCGGTCCACTAGAAGTTTTGCTAGATCTTGCAAAGTCTCAAAAAGTTAATTTAGCGAATATTTCAATTACTCAACTGGCTGACCAATTTATAGAATTTATTAATACATCAAAAAAGATTAATTTAGATATGGCTTCTGAATATTTACTTATGGCTACCTGGTTGACATATCTCAAATCGAAGCTTTTATTGCCCGAAGATGAAGAAGACGATTTTATAGCCAGCGAAGTAGCAGGAAAATTAAAGTTACAATTGAAAAAATTAGAGTTAATAAGATTATTGTCGGATCAATTATTAAAAAAAAAAAGATTAGGGATAGATATATATATGCGAGGCATGAAAGGAGGTATTAGAACATCAACCAATTCTGAATATGCAGTTTCTTTATATGAGTTGTTAAAATCTTATTCTAATCATGTAATGAGAAAAAATTTTTTATCAATTAATATACCAAAACTGCCAGTTTGTACCACCGAACAGGGTGTAGAAATAATAAAAACAAGTATAAAAAAATTAAGTGATTGGAGAGATATTTTAGAGTTAATTCCTTCAAAATTTAAAAAAACAAATACACTTAAAAAATCCGGTATAGCTGGTCTTTTTGCAGCTTCACTTGAGTTAACAAGAGAAGGAGTTATTAATATAATGCAAAAAAAGACTTTTGATAAATTGTTGATTAGAGAAAAAAAATGAATAAAAAAAATGACATGAAAATCCTAAAATTTCCTAGCAATATTGTTCAATTAGAAAAGCAAGTCGAGGCAATTTTATTTGCTGCAGAGGAGCCTTTAGATATAGAAAGCATTCAGGAGAAATTAAAAACAAGAGCCAATGTTTCTAAAGTTTTGGATTCCCTTGAAAAACAATATAAAAATAGGGGGATAAATTTAATTTGTATTGCAAAAAAATGGTCGTTTCGAACTGCATCGAATCTTTCAAAATTTATGAATTTACAAACTTTCACTAAAAAAAAATTATCAAAAGCTGCTATAGAAACTCTTGCAATTATTGTTTATCATCAACCAGTTACAAGATCAGAAATTGAAGAAATTCGTGGCGTGTCTTTTGCAACAGGTACACTAGAAATATTATTAGAGCTTAATTGGGTAAGACCATCTGGTAGAAAAAATGTTCCTGGAAAACCTATACAATATGTAACTACGGATGATTTCTTAAGCCATTTTAATCTTCAAAGATTATCAGACTTACCAAATTTAGAGGAACTTACGTCAGCCGGGTTGATTGATAATGTAAATATAGATACTTCAATTTTTGGAACTGGTAAATTTTATAAGGAAAAAGTGGATAAAAAGAAAGAGAATGTATATTCAAATATAGATGATATGTTAAACCAATCACTTAAATCTGATGATGAATAAATGATACCTTTAATTAATTAAAAAAATTGTATATACATTAAGTATGAGTATTGGCTTTTGGCAAATTGCAATCGTAGTTGTGTTGGTTGTTCTTCTTTTTGGAAGGGGTAAAATATCTTCTTTGATGGGAGATGTAGCAAAAGGTATTAAAAGTTTTAAGAAAGGTATGTCAGATAACCCAAATCAGACAGGTTCGATATCATCATCCGAAGAAACTTCAAAAACATCCGAAGAAACTTCAAAAACATCCGAAGAAGCTTCAAACGAAGATCAAAATTCCGAGAAAAAATAGTTTACAATGCCACAAATTGGATGGTTTGAGATAATAATTATTGTGATTTTATCGATAGTAATTATTGGTCCCAAAGACTTTCCAATCGTGTTGAAAAAAATTGGAAGTTGGGTGGGTTATATAAAGGGATATTTTAGTAAAATTCAAAAAGATATGACCGATATGGAAAATGTTGTAGAAGATGAAATTTCTCTAGAAAAAAGCAACTCAAATCAAACCAGTGATAAAAAAAAAGATGAATGATGAAAAAACCAACAAAACTAGTTTTGTTGGTCATCTTACTGAATTAAGATCAAGACTAGTAAAATCTATTATTTGTTTATTCTTTTTTTTTGTTATTTGCTATTTTTTTGCAGAAAATATTTATGGTTTTTTAGTTGAACCCTACGCCGAAGCCGTTAAAGACGACGAAGTTAATAGAAGGCTTATTTTTACAGCTTTACATGAAACATTTATAACTTATTTGAAAGTTGCTTTTTTTGCAGCAATGTTTATCTCAAGCCCAATAATATTAACTCAAATATGGAAATTCATTGCTCCTGGTTTATATAAAAATGAAAAAAGAGCTTTATTACCATATTTAATTGCTACTCCAACTTTGTTTTTGCTGGGAGGTATGTTGGTTTATTATTTAGTCATGCCGTTAATGATTAAATTTTTTCTGAGCTTTGAAACATCAGCTCAAATTAATAGTTTGGCCATACAATTAGAACCAAAGGTGAATGAATATCTATCTTTAATCATGAGACTTATTTTTGCATTTGGTATTAGTTTTCAATTACCAGTTTTATTAAGTCTTTTAGCTCGGGTAGGTTTTGTAGATTCTGAATATTTAAAAAAAAGAAGAAAATATGTAATTATAATAATTTTTGCAGTAGCAGCAATATTAACACCACCGGATCCAATAACACAAATCGGTTTGGGAATACCTTTGTTAATTCTCTACGAATTATCTATATTGTCAGTCAAAATTATGGAAAAAAAGAAAAAAGATGCATAATATAAAATTAATTAGAAAAGAACCTGATTTTTTTTTAAAAAAACTTAATCACAGAAATACAAATATTAATTTAAAAAGTATATTAGATTTAGACAAGAAAAATAGAAAATTAATCCAAAGTAAGGAAAAACTTGAGCAAGAGAAGAAAATTATTTCTAAAAAACAGGATAAAAGACAATTTTCAAGGTCAAAAAAAATATCAAAAGAAATTGGACAATTTAATAAGTCTCAAATAAAAATACAAAATAAAATTGAAACAATACTTAGTTCGCTGCCTAATCTTGCTTTGGATGATGTCCCTGTTGGAAAAGATGATAGTTTCAATAAAGAGATAAAAAAAATCGGTGAGATTCTTAAATTTGAATTTAAGCCTATTTCACATTACGAAATTGGCAAAAACCTAAAATTAATGGATTTTGATGTTGCCACAAAAACGTCTGGGGCCAGATTTGTATTTCTCAAGGGTAAACTGGCTTTGCTTGAAAGGGCAATTTCTAATTTTATGCTTGATTGTCACACTAAGGAATTCGAGTATCAAGAAATATCACCTCCATTAATTGTTACAGATAGCGCTATGTTTGGGACGGGGCAACTCCCAAAGTTTGAAAGTGATCAATTTGAAATTAAATTAGAAGATGAAAAATCTAAAAAATTTTTAATACCTACAGCTGAGGTTATTCTGACAAATATAGTTAGAGAATCATTTTTAAAAAAAGAGGAATTGCCTTTAAGACTGGTAGCTTCAACAGCATGTTTTAGAAAAGAGGCTGGTAGTTATGGAAAAGACACCAAAGGAATGATGAGGCAACATCAATTTTATAAGGTTGAACTTGTTAGTATCGTAGAACCAAAAAAATGTCTTGAAGAATTGGATAGGATGACCAACTGTGCCCAGCAAATTTTGAACAAACTAAAACTCCCTTATAGAGTGGTTATGTTATCCACTGGAGACATGGGGTTTAGTGCTGAAAAAACTTATGATTTGGAGGTTTGGATCCCTTCTGAGAATAAATACCGAGAAATTTCAAGTTGCTCTTCTTGTGGTCAGTTCCAAGCAAGAAGAATGAAAGCTAAGTACAAAAACGAAAAAAACGATTCAGATTTTTTAGGTACATTAAACGGATCTGGCCTAGCTGTTGGAAGAACATTAATTGCTATTATGGAAAATTATCAACAAAAAGATGGAAGTATCATAATTCCGGAAGTTCTAAGATCTTATATGCATGGAGAAGATCGTATAGGTTAATTTTTATTGTTTATTTTTTTTATTTAGTATAATTCAGGTTTTGCACAGTTCATCCCATTAATTTTAATTTTTGTTATTTTTTATTTTTTTCTTATAAGGCCTCAGCAAAAAAAAGTTAAAGAACATAAAGGGATGGTTACGGCTTTAAAAAGAGGCGATGAAGTAGTTACTTCAGGAGGTATTGTAGGTAAAATTGAAAGAGTGCTGGGTGATGATAAAGTAGATATATTAATTTCAGAAAATGTAACTGTTCAAGTCGTTCAATCAACAATACAAAGTATATTAAGCAAATCTGATACAAAAAAATAATTATATTTTGTGTTATATTTTTCAAAAATTAAATTATTTATAATATATTCAATCATAGTTATTTTATCTTTTTTTTCATTTATAAATTTTATCGATAATAAAGAAAATTTTATTCTATCAAAAAAAGTTAAGCTTGGTTTAGATCTTCAAGGGGGATCATATTTATTATTGGAAGTTGACTCTAAGCCAATTATAAATCAAAATTTGCAACACAAACTTCTTAGTTTAGGAAAATATTTTAAAAAAAATAAAATAAAATACCAAAATTTAAAACTAATAAATCAATCAATCAATTTTCAAATAAATGCTGAGGATATAGAAAAATTTGAGAAATTTTTATTAAATAAGGATAATTCGATTAATATTTATTACAATCAATATAGATCATATGAAATGAATTATTCTCTTGAAGATAACAGAGTTAAATTAGAATATTCAAAATTTGGTTTGATTGAAATAAAGAATTCTGCCTTAGATCAATCGTTAGAGATAGTTAGAAGAAGGATAGATGAAGTTGGAACTAACGAACCTACCATTATAAGAAGGGGTAACGATAGAATCTTAGTTGAACTACCTGGCCTAGATGATCCTAATAGAATTAAGAAACTTTTGGGAAAAACAGCCAATTTAACTTTTAGACTTGTTTCTGAAAGTGAAGATGACTTTGGTTCGGAATTTTTATCTTATGAAGATAGCGAAGCACAGCTAAGTGTTAGCAAAAGGGTTGTATTAAGTGGAGATAATCTAATCAAGGCACAACCCAGTTTTGATAATCAAAATAATCAGAATACTGTCAATATTTCCTTGGATAGGGCAGGTGCTAAAAAATTTGCAAGAGCAACAAAAAATAATGTTGGAAAAAGATTAGCTATAATTTTAGACAATAAAATTATTAGTGCGCCAGTTATTAAAGAAGCTATATTGAGTGGTAATAGTGTAATTTCAGGAAATTTCACATTTCAATCTGCCACTGATTTAGCTTTACTACTTAGATCTGGAGCTTTACCAGCACCTTTAACGATCATTGAGGAAAGAACAGTCGGGCCTGACCTGGGTGAAGATTCAATTAAAGCTGGAGCTATTTCTTTAGCAATAGGATTTTTGTTAGTTATAATCTACATGTTATACAAATACAGAAAATTAGGAATCATTGCTGATCTTG
>JYMV01028593.1_pt1 | contig 18391 bp, 21 predicted proteins | sample 338911 | NCBI WGS metagenome assembly JYMV01 (sample SAMN03354496, study PRJNA234377) | hydrothermal vent metagenome | biome: Deep sea; feature: Hydrothermal plumes at the Eastern Lau Spreading Center, Western Pacific Ocean; material: Seawater | place: Tonga | collected 2009 | depth 2000 m m
GACGGGCAGCAAATCTGTCGCTGAGGGATGTGGCAAGCTGGTGCAGCATCTTGCGATCGATTGGAAAATGTCAAGCTAAAAAAAATGCCCATTTTCAAAAATCTTTTGAAACCGACAAAGACTCGCGATCAGCGCCTGGATTACTGGAATCTTCTTCGGCCAACACAATATGGAAGACCTGAGGAAGTGTAAACGGAACCAGAGAATCTAGAGTGATGTTGGGATAGAATATCGATGATGACCGTCTTGATCATACTCTTTGGTGCTCTGAGTCTGCTCGCCGGAATTGTCATTGTCATAAAGCCGGACGTGATATTCGGTGTTCTGCGAAATCATGTGGACAAGCTGGAACTACATATTCTGGCCATTGTCGTACGACTCATTCTTGGTGTGTTGCTGATCGTTCAATCCAACGCATCGAAATTTCCGCTTATCATTGAGATTATTGGGTGGCTCGCTATTGTGGCCGCGTTATGTCTCACTGTCATGGGGCGCCGTAATTTTAAGCGATTAATGTCATGGGCGTTATCCTTTGTAAAGCGGTTCGGTCGTGTTGGCGGTGTCATAGCAGCGACATTATACTCTACCATTGGCGCATTTCTCATATACGCTTTCGTTTAGAAGATCACGACCAAATGAAGGTGAGGTTAGAGTCCTTGGCCATGAAGATAAGGTTCGTTGGATGGGAGGGTAGTGGTATAGTACCGGTTCCCATGGGAGGCAGATTGGAATCGTAAACCATACATGTAGAGAAGGAGGCATGAGTCATGAAAACAACCATTGTGATTTTGTCAGATCCCAAGTCCGGTAGCGAAGAAGCTCTTGGGCGTATGTTTAACGGTCTAGGTGCGGCGAATGACTTCAAACAAGCCGGCGAAGATGTGTCAATCGTCTTTCAAGGGACCGGGAGTCGATGGGTTGCTGAGCTGATGAAACCGGACCATATCGCACATGGCCTGTTCGAGGCGGTCAAGGACAAGGTAGCCGGGGTGTCTGCTGCCTGTGCCTCGGTATTTGGTGGTGAAAAGGAAGCAAAAGAGTGTGGGTTTAATCTGCTTACCGATGCCGCAGTTGAAGGAACGCCAGGCGTGGCGAGTTTACGGAAGTACGCGACAGAGGGCAGGCTTCTCATGTTTTGATTCACAACTCGACCGCACACAGCGGGGTTGGGCGTTGACCGGTTAAAATGGATATATGATACTGAACACTTGGTCTGATCGTTTGTCGTCACTGGGGACACGCCACCCTTAGAATAGCTACAGGAGGTTTCAATGGGACCAACAAAAGCCGTTCTGAAGGACAATGCTATTTACGAGGCAAAGACAGGAACCCTCTTGAAAGATGGGTTTGCCAATCATGATGAAGTCATGCATTACGTGAACCATCACTACATCGTCCTGCCGGTCAATGATGCTGATGACAGACCGTGGATGCTTGACGGGAAGCTCATCTATCGTCTTCACGGCGTGACCTATGAGACGCTTGATCACGAGCGTGTCACGTTATCGCGTTGCAACGATTGTGGAGGGATGGGAGTCCCCGTGGATGAACCCAATGTCGAATCGGGGTGTTACCGATGTACAGCCTGTGAACAGGAATTCAGTGTGCGTCTTGAAATGATGGAGAGTTAAAGTCCAACAGCAACGATGGCGTAGCTGGGGAGTTGCCGCATGCAACCTATGCCGTATCGTTCATGAGATGGCGAATGACTAACCTGGCATCGGCCAGGGGGTCTGTCGGAAAGGGCATCGTGTCTTGCTGAGTGACTTTTGTTGTGAGTCGTTGCGCCGCCTGTCGAACCTCAATGGGAAAGGCCTCATCCTCGTGAATCCGGCGTAGCTTGTGCAACGTATCACGTGGCCATGGGGCGGCGTGAGAGGCTGGTGTCCATAAACCGTCGATAAGCAGTCCAATCGCACGTCTCGCACATACACGTGCCATCCCTTCATTTCCAGCTGTAAAAGCCGCATCGCCTCTCGCAAGTTCCTGATCAACGCCTTCTGGAAATTGCCCCATCTATGTTCCGTTCAGTCTTGCGATGTGCGTCAATGAATGTTAGTCCATTTTTTCATTTGATTGTTGGGTCATCTGCTGCCACACAGTGCCTTGGGCTTTGCCTCCGCTTTCTATCCGTTCAATCGTTTGCCGTATTTGCATGCGCACTTCAAAATGGGGATCATTGGCGGCCTCATGTAACGCAGGCAGGGCGCTTTCGTCACCTTGCTCGTAGAGAAAGCGCGCGGCCCGCCAGCGCACCAATTTATTCGAATCTTTTAACGTGACGATCATGGATGCTGTGGCCCTGGAATCTCCCAAATCAGTCAACGCATCGCCGGCTGCGCGACGAACTCCTACCGCGTCGTCTTTGAGAGCCTCGCATATGGGGTGAAAGACCTTCTCACCTTGAATCAATCCAAAATACACAACACACAAGCGGCGAATGTTCATCTTGGAGTCTTTGGACAGTGTAATAAACAGATCAACGTTTTGCGGGTTGGCTCCGATCTGGGAGAGGGCAGCAAAACGATGCCGCCAATCAGTAGAGTGAATTTTTTCGTTCAACTCATCTTCACTCAATCGCGGCTCCAATTTTTGGTCAGGATGATAGTGAAAGGCTCCGTCCACTAACCGTTGCAAACGTTTGTCATCATAAGTTGCGTCAATTTCCTCAGCGACGACTTCACCGACTTGGTCGAAGGTTCCATACCGGATACCTAAAGGTTCCCATTGTCGTTCCATGAGCATATTGTCTGAAGCCGGTGACGCCTGTGAAATGGCCTCCTGAAATCTCTGTGGTAGCGCAAAGCGTTGTTCGTCAATGCCGTTGGAGACCTTGACCAACATTGGAATTCTTCTGAACACTTGCATAAAAATATGGACTTCTCCAAAATGTTCATTCAATGCCGCATGTTCTTCGATGGCCGTTTGGCTTGTCCTTGCTTCTCCCTCCAGTACCATCCGTACACTGCCCAAGATAGTCCCCCAGTCAGCATTCGGAAGGCGTTGAATCGCCATAAAATCATTCATCTGGAAAATACTGTCAACACCGGGAATCGCCATAGTCTTTTGTACATATTCAGGATAATTGGCCGTATCTTTTTGAATAAATGTATAACTGACTCCTGGGCCGAGCGTTTCATCCAAATTTATTTTCATGCTATTTGGATTGGGTGTGGGTTCGATGGAAAGTAATTTCATTTCATAACCCCCTTGTGCTCAAGATAGCGCACCCTATGGCGTTTTCTCTTTGATGATACCTCAGAAATGCTCTCAAAAAATACAGCAGGTCAGGTGACTGTGCTATGTTTGTGCGAGAACAGGTAAAAACGATATCCAAGGGAACATTCAGCCTTTGATCAAGAGGAGAGTGGATCATGCCGGTTGAACTGGATCACACCATTATCACGATGAAGAATGTGGATGAAGCAACGGCGTTTTACGCGAAAATCCTGGGAATGAAGTTTGAAGGGAAGATGGGCGATTTCTCCATCATGCGAGTCACCGCCTCACTGACATTGGACTTTGAAGAGGCAGAGCCTGGAGAAACCATTGAGCGCGGACATTTTGCGTTTGCGATGACGGCTGACGAGTTTGACGCGGCCTTCGAACGGATCAAAGCATCCGGCATTCCCTATGGTGAAGGGCCAGGTAAATCCGAGAACATGCGTGGTCCCGGAATGACCCAGGGCGCGCGTGGAATGGGGAAAGCGGTGTACTTCCGAGATCCGACCGGACACATGCTTGAAATCAAAACCTACGACAGTGGGTGAGAAGGGTGAAGTGCACCCTCGTTGCTAGGGTTTGGATCATGTGTCAAAAATCCAACATTTGAAACCTCGCCAACGGCTGTCGCAGCCCCACGATCAACAAATGGTTTGAGTTGCTCTGCTGATCGGCCGATGACTTTGACCTTCTCGCGCTTGTCGAGCAAGATATTCGCTAATTTGCTGCCGATGTTTCCGGTCGCACCCATAATCACGTACATCGCGCATTCCTCCAGATTTCAATCACTCTGACTGCGACCTGCTCTGGTGTGAGTTGCTCGGTATCAATGTCGTATTGAGCGGCGCTCTTGTATTTTGGAGCCCTTCGTTCCAAGACTTCCGCTACCTCTTCAGTAAAGCTTTTTCCATCAGTCAACGCGGGCCGTTCAGTGCCCTCTTGAATGCGCGAAACGATCGCATCCACTGAGGACTTGAGCCAAATAACACAGGAGTTCGCTTGTAGAGCATCAATATTTTCAGGCCGTTCAATCACGCCCCCACCGGTATCAATAATGATGTTGTCGAGCGTTGCCAATTCCCGAGCGACTTCAGACTCCATATCGCGGAATGTCGTCCAGTCCTGTTTCTTCACAATATCCGGAATTGACATGCCGGCCTTTTCCACGATTCTCGCATCCATCCCAATACGCTTCATCTGGAGACGATCGGCGACAAGCTTGCCTACGACACTTTTTCCGGTACCCCGATATCCGATCAGGACGATGTTCATGCTGCTAAATGTTCCATGACGACCCGACGCATGACGTCGACAGGTGCATCAACGCCGGTAAACTGTTCGAACTGCAGAACCGCTTGGTTGATAAACATCTCGACCCCAGGAATTATTTTTAGGCCGAGAGATTTCGCGTCGGCCAGTAATTTTGTTTCAAGGGGGTTGTAGACGATATCAAAGACAACCTGCTCAGGCCGAAACGACTGCGGAGCAATCAGCGAGGCATCGACGTTGGGATGCATGCCGACCGGCGTACAATGGATAATGATATCTGCGATCGCCATCGCTGCCGCCACAGTATCCTCGGTTAACGATCCGGACTTGATGACGGCATCCGTGCCGGTTGTTAAATCCGTCGTCAACCCCTGAAGCAGAGCGTCATTCACATCAAGGATTGACAGTTCTCTCAGTGTGGTCTTCTGGGCAAGAGTAAAGGCAATCGCCCTCGCTGCACCTCCCGCTCCCAACATCAGGATGCTCTTTCCATCAATGTCTACACCGCTCTCGGCGAGCGCCTTGAGTGCACCAGATCCATCCGTGCCCAACCCGATTAACTTGTCTTGTTCATGAATGACCGTATTAATCGAACCAATGTTACGGTCCACCGCCGCAATGTCATCCACATATTTCATGACTTCGGTTTTGTGCGGAATCGTGACACTCAGTCCTCGAAAATTTTCTATCGCACGCATGCCTGCTAACGCATCTTTGACATTTTGGACCGGGCAAGCCAGATAAATAAAGTCGAGGTCCAAGAACTCGAAGGCGGCATTGTGAATTGCTGGTGAAAGGCTATGCGCAATCGGGTTGCCAATCACGGCGCAGATTTGAGTCTTGTAGCTATATGTTCTCATCCTTGATGAAACCTCCTTTAGTGTCGTCACTAGATAGTGTAGCCTGTTTCGTGCGGAATACGATATGGCAATGCCCGCGCCCGTATCGCGCGTGTTGGCTTAGTTTTGCGGGGCGACGTCATATTCCGCGCGCAGTTCGTCGATGTCCCTGTCCATCACGTCCCAGGGTTTCCATTTGGATGAGGTTTTACAATTGTGCCCCAAAGTGATGACGACATTTCAAGTTTTTATCCTGTTTCGACATACCGGTGACCCTTGGCGGTCTGTTCCAAATGATACATCACGATGAAAGGCGCTGACCTCTTTCATCATCCGTTGAGGAGCATCTAGCTGTAAAGTGAACTGTGCGTCTGGAGGGATAAAATTCTGAAGAAAAGGTACAAAAAAACATGGCCCGCCTTTATGAGGGCGGGCCATGTCCCCATCTGCAAATGTTTGGTCATTTACAGATGGTGCCGTTGAAGAGGAGTGAAATAACGCTAGATTGAGGGTGGTCCACGCGACGATGACTTAGTTTGATTCACACCATCACCCTTTCATGTCTCGATGGGAACGTTACGTATGTATGTAGCATGCCCAATGGCCCCGCGTTTTTATGATGTGGAGAGAACCATTACGGGCCACCCGTTGAACAAAATAAAGGGCGCCCGAACGAGACAACAGCGCATCTGTCGTGATCCGCCAAGCAGGGTGTGTGGCTTGACGAACTGCCAACATGTTATGGGAGGAAGGATAGGCTGTTGGCTGTGCGTCCGGGCGTCATATCGATCATCATGTGGGATCGTTTGCGTACCGTTCCAAGGATAGACAAGTCACATGAGCCCAGTATGAAAAACGGATGAGAATTTGATGAGAATTCAAGATCTAGCGGCTAGAGGCGACGCCTACTCTGCTATCTTGTAGCCGATGTCTCGAACCGTGTGTATGAGGGCTTTGGAAAATCCGCGATCAATTTTTTTTCGGAGATACCCAATATACACATCCACGACGTTGGTCAAAGTGTCGTAATCGTATCCCCACACGTGCTCGAGAATGGCTGTTCGACTGGCCGGCTTGTTTGCGTGGGACATCAAATATTCCAACAAGGCGAACTCCTTGGCCGTTAAGGAAATCTGTTTTTCGCCTCGTTTGACCTCTCGGGTCTCCCGATTCAGCGTCAGATCGGCAACTGTCGATTCAATCGCAATTTCGCGATATGCTCCTCGCCGAAGCAGTGCTTTGATTCTGGCCACGAGTTCCTCGAAGGCAAAGGGTTTCGTCAGGTAGTCATCCGCCCCCACCTCGAGCCCTTGAATCTTATCTTTGAGCGCATCCCTCGCCGTAAGCATCAGAATAGGGGTCTTGACCTTCTCTCTTCGTAGGGTTTCGCAAATCTCAACCCCGCTACGTATGGGTAGCAGCACATCAAGAATAATGAGATCGTACCGTTGAATCCCCTTGTCGAGGCCATCCTGGCCGTCATATGCGGTGTCGACGGCATACCCCTTGGCCTCCAAACCGCGTTTAATGAAATTGACAATCCGTATGTCGTCTTCGATCAGAAGGATACGCATATCACGCTTCCACCGTTGTTGAGACGAGAATCGGAAGGGTCAGGGTCACCGTTGTCCCCACGCCCTGTTTGCTGGCGAGAGAAATGGTTCCGTGATGGGCTTCAATAATCCACTTTGCGATTGACAGGCCGAGTCCCGTGCCTCCTTGGGCGTACGCGGGCGATGTTTTCACCCGATAAAACCGTTCAAACACATGCGGCATTTCCGTTTCAGGAATCCCGACTCCACTATCCTGAATTGTTACGTGCCCGCAATCTGCGTCTTGCTTGACATGAACGTCCACGCGCCCATATTCGGGCGTATAGCTGATCGCATTACTGACGAGAATCATGAATAACTGCTTCAGTCGATAGGCGTCCCCATCAACGATAATCGGTTCATGTCCACCATGCAGTGTAATGGTGATGGACTTTTGCCGCGCCAGGACTTCCCCCTCACGAGAGGCTTCCGTCAACACCTCGTCGAGCGACGTGGGTTGACGTTCGACTTCAATCATTCCTGTTTCAGACCGCGCCAAAAACAACAGATCACTCACGAGTTTGTTGAGCCCCCGTGTAAGGCTGACGATGCGTTTGAGGGCTGCCGTGTAGTCCGACGTCATTGCATGTTCCGTGAGGAGAGTGACCTCGGCCTCGCCTCGAATCACCGTAAGTGGCGTGCGAAGTTCATGGCTGATATCGGCAAAAAACTGTGATCTCGACCTGTCAAGTTCTTGAAGCTTCGTATTGGCCTCTTGCAGTTTCTGTTGTGCCCGTTTGCGTTCGGTAATATCTTGGGCGACGCACGCGATTCCTTGGATTGTCCCGTCATCGGTCCGCATGACTGCCGCGGAGAACAGGACTGGAATCCTGTGACCATCCTTGGTGAGATACACCGTCTCCATATGATCGAGTCGGCCCGCGGAAACAATTGGATCCAGCTCGACCACGGTGAATGAACCGTCGTGGTTTGGAAAGACCCGATCGATGTGTTGACCGACTAGTTCAGACTCCTCATACCCAAGCAGATGGAGGGTCGCCTGATTCAACGTACGAATTTGACCGTCGGGACGAATCACAATCAGGGTGTCGACCATCGACCGGATAATGTTGTCGACATACTGTTTTGAGACGGTTGTTTTGTGCAATTGCTCCGTCATTTGATTGAAGCATGTCGCCAATTGGCCCAATTCATCACGACTCGTCACCGGGACGGTCGTGTCCAGATTGCCTTTGGCGACATGCTGCGTCGCGGCCGTCAACGGGCCGATGATTTTGAGTGACCGTCGCAATAGGAAGACGAATATCATTCCACCGATCCCTGTCACGATCGTACTGACGATGGAAATTTGTAACACGAGGGCGTCCAATCGCTCTTCAAGCAGGCCACGATCGAACAAGATTCGTATCCAGCCAAGCCGGCGAGTGGGCGTATCGAAAGAGAAACCCGCGAATGACGGTTCTCTCATGACCGCCCGTCCAAATTCAGAGAGGAACGAGCCCTGAGTGACTGTCGTCTCACGGTGCCAGGCCATATCGTTCGTACGGAGAACGATCTCTTCATTGGTCAGTTCGATCGTCGAGGATTCGACCCATAGAGCATTCGTTGCATCATAGGCTAGTATGGCAACGACATCTTCCGCTTCTCCCAAGGACTGGAGAAGCGTGGTAAATCCCTCGACATCGTCGTTGAGGTAGTACGTTCGAGACTCGAATGCAATGGCTTTTGCGAGTTCCCCACCTCGAATATGAAACTCCCGTTCCATCGCCTCACTGCTTGAATGATAGGCAAAGTACGTGAGTCCTCCAATGGAGAGGAAAAAGACCCCGAGGAACAGTGCGAGTAGCTTTTTCCAGAGAGAGGTTGCCATGGCTATTGGGTCGAGGGGTCGTCGATAATCAAAACCACTTTTACCGACGGATTCACCTGTGAAAGTCGAACGTATCCGATCGCCCCCTCAATGGCCGCAACAAATCGCAAGACCGCCTCGTCGGATCGCCGAATCAGGCTCTGAACGGCAATAGGGGTGTTTAGTACATAAAACCGTTGGTCGGGTTTCGCGTTGAGCACCTGCCGATAAAATTGTGCTCGCTCGAGTGAGGCAGTTTCACGGTTGACGAGTTTGATCCGTCCTCCATGGGGCCAATGAAGCTCCTCACCACGATACATACTCGCAAGGTCGATCGGGCGAAGAGAGACCAGGGGGTTCTTGTCGTTGACCACAATGGCCAGAGATTCGGCCTGCGCAAGATGGGGAACAGTCACGCACAATAGCGCGACCGCGGTGGCGCCAAGCAACAGTCGCAAGAGATTGAATGGCATCGATGTAGGCAATGCGTCAGAATTGCCAGCTAATGGAGGCGAGAAACCCATCGGCATTTTCTCGTTCAATTCCACCAATATTGACCTGGTATTCAGTCTTGATCACGAAGTCCTCAAACGGACGATAATTCAGGCCGAAGGTATACCGATCTTCTTTAAGGTCACCGGTCCGTGAGGTCGTGTCGATGTTTGCATGACCATACCGTCCAACGAGTGTAAACGTCGGATTGCTAAAGCGGCGACCGAGAAAGGTGTGATCGAGAGTACGAGGCCAGAAGTGGTAGTTCACTTGAGTATAGAATCCCGAAACGCTCGATGGTTCAATGGATTCTTCAATATCGAAATACGCATACTCCGCCTTGAATTCAAAGTCCTCGAGTACGGGGGTTCCACGAGGCTTGAACTCAAAGTCTGCATCAAATCCGGTAATCGCGTTGGTGGATGTGTCGTCGTAATCGCCGCGGTATCCGCTAAAGCCGAATTCATATTGATCCACGAAGACGAACGTCGTCCGTCCGACAATGGCCTTATTGGTATTATTGTCATTGAGAAGGTTGGAGCGAGCCTCACGGAGACCTTCACCCGGAAGGGCTCCGGGTCTGGAAAAATCGTCGGTGAGTCCGTTCACGATCGCAACTTCGTAGGTGGCTTTAACGCTAGGGCTCACTGGAATCAACCCGAATAAACTGATGCCGAAATCTGACCAATTGGTGGGAATGACCCGGCGGGCGACGAGGGGGTCGTCTGTAAGGTCACGACGTGGGTCAAAATGATCGATATTGAACTTTCCAAAGGGAACCTGCAGGACGCCACCCCTGAGGTTGATCCCTTTCATCAAGAGCAGATCGACGTAGGACTGGATTGGCTGAACATCTTCACCAGAAATCCCAAGATCGATTTCATTGAAGAATCGAATCCGGTCGTGAATATGCCCTGAAAGGGTCAGCGCAAGCGTGCCGTTAAATGAGGTGGAATCCGGCGCATCAAGATCTTCATAACTTACGACGCCATACCCGCCGATGGTCACACGTTCAGCAATCTCATCAAGAATTGAACTTTGCTGTTCTTCCAGTGACTTCACCCGTTCTTGAAGCTCTTCAATGCGCTGTTCCTGTTGGTCACGCAGTGTGTCGTTTGCGGGTGGGCGAGGGAGTTGTTGCGTCTTCGACTCTCCCGTCGTGTCGAGCGACGCAGCCATCGGACTGGACGGAACGAGACAGACGCTCACAATCGTCATGATCGCCATCATCAACGTTCGGTGTTGCCACCGCTGACACGTGTATGTCACAACGGAATACATATCCTTATCTCCGCGCCCGATTCATCCCTCGCTCCTCATCGTCAGATATTCTGCGTCATTTTACGCAATACCCGACGAACAGGATACCGAAAAACGATTTCAGTCATTCAGAGTCGATCGGCGAGGAGTCGAATCGTATTATGTTGTGCGGTGAGTCAGGCTTGTCGAGACGGGCCCTAAGCAAGGCGAGAACAATGCTGGCGGATTGTGCTACAGGGCTCAGGACGTGCTTTTTCCAGAGCCTGCGAGCACTAAAAACAGGTGATGGTGTCATTCAAGGGGACCAAATTTTCCCTCCTCATCAAGCAGAACTCGTGTTTCTCCTGCATCGTCCCCAAAGTGAAGTGAAAAGCGCACCGGGATATCCGAGTCCAGTGTCGGCAGCGGGATATCACGGGCAATGATTCGAAACGTTCCATCATCCCCGATGCTCATTTCCGTCACTCCTGACGCATTAGCTTCGAACACAAATCGCTCCTCCTCCTCCTCCCGTACAAAGAAACCAGCAAAAAGAGTCTGACTAAACTCTCCAAACCATACCGCTACATCTTCCTGGGACAGATCAATTCCGTCACTCTTCTCGCCCACACTAAATTGGCCTTCGATGCGAATCCGTGGTCGTTCCTCTCGGACACGGACAGTATCGACAGTGAAGTCAGCGAAAGGAAGGGAGTCATGGGGGAGTGCGGTGAGATGGATTCTGTAGATGGCCGCCGGCCCGTCAAATGGATTTCCAGTGTCGGTTACGTACAGCACCTGATCCACAACCGCCAGTCCGCTGATTTTCACGAACGGGTCCCCGGAAGCGATCTTCATGATCGGCCCACCTACAGCAGGCATCTTCAAAATCGTTGAAATTCCTTCTTCATTCAATCCGCCGAAATACAGATGCGTTCCATCGGTTGCGATGGCAACAGGGTCCAGCAAATCATGGTGAGACGAATGTAGGGTGACATTTTGCCCGAACCCGTTGCTCGGAAAGATGTAACCCACGAGAAGTGCGTATACGAGTACAGTAATCACCTCGATGAAGCGCTGCATCATGTTCCTCCTAGCCGAATACTCAGTGTTCCTTGTATCACGTGTGTACATCATCAATTCAACCTGACGATTCCTTTCCAGAATACCCCGCAGTGTGCCACGAGGATTGTAATCATGCCACGTTACAAAGGAAATGAAACGTTTTCTCATTGAATTCTTAGTAATATGTTAAATAGCAAACGTAAGTGGAAAGGACCTTTTACGCCTCACGAAATAGCACGTTGGGATCCCCGCATGGCAACACTAGCCGTGGTATTGTCAACTTGAGCCAGATTTGGCTGATAGGGCGTGTGGCACACACACCATAGTTCCTGATCAATCAATGGATTCGCTCTAAGCGAATTGGGTGCTCAGGGTGGAATTTTCGTTAAGTTGACAATACCGGCAAGAGCGACCTTTACCTTCCCGTAAACACAGCAAGATTGATACCGACGGCGTTCCAGCCATTTGCACTGGAGTGGGGAGTCGCGGCTACATATTTTAATTTCAGCTTCCTCTCTGAACCTCGCCTCGTCGTACGTCTCTTTTCAATTCGCGAACAGGGTGCGTAAGTGATTGAAAAAGATGGCGCGCCTGGAGGGATTCGAACCCCCGACACTTGGATTCGAAGTCCAATGCTCTATCCAAGCTGAGCTACAGGCGCACCCTTATTTATCAATGACTTATGCGAGTCGTCTAGTTGGCCGTGGTGGGCAAGTGTTAAATAGGTGTTAAAACGGTGGGCAGCCTCCCTCAAATCTCCTTCGAGGAAGGTGTTATATCGTTTAAACACTGCAAGGGTTTTGTGCCCGGTGATTTTCATAATTGTCAGATGATCGATTCCCGACCGTTGCATATTGGTGACCGCCGTATGCCGGAAATCATGGAACCGAAAGCCGGTAATGTCCGCCCTGCGCCAGGCAGCCTTGAATGCCGTTTTCACTGACCCTACTAGGCCGTCCATTCACCAGAAAAACATGGTGTTCATGAAGGTAGCGCACCTTATACAGCCTCCTCAAGGAGGCTGTCAATTCGGGCGTGAGGGGGATAATTCTTGGCTCATCCGTCTTCGTATCCTCAGCCTGTAATCGAATGAGACTCGCTTTGAAATCGACCCGATCCCATGTCAAGTTGAGGATTTCTCCACAGGAGAGCGATCTGTTATCAACAGGAAAACCGTAATACAGTAGTACTAAAAAAAATCCTGGCTATTTAGTGTCATTTTGTTTATCCTAGCCGGGATAGCGCGCAGCTACAGATAAAGCTGAGGAACGGCAGGCCGGGTTCAGTGGGTAGTCTGTTTCTGCTTCCAACTTCTAATAGGAGGGTGTAACGATGCTCACAAAAATGAAGGATGTAGTTAACCAGATCACTGATGCTGCGCTTGGTCTTTTGGCTTTAGCGATCGTGGCGGGGATTCTAATTGGAGGCACTCTCCCCTTCTTTGGGTCTGTTGTCGCGAACTTAACCAGTGTCATTAACCAGTTAGGTGAAGCAGGGCTTGCTGGCCTCATCTCGCTCGGACTTATCGCTTGGCTATTTGCGGGCAGATCAGCCTAGTTGATAGATCGGCGCGGAGAGGGGGGCTTCCCCCCTCTTCCCTGTTTGGATTAGGTCTGAAAAGTGTTCAATAAAAAGCTTGGTGTGCTTAAGGATGCCCTGAGGGAATTGGTCGAAATTGGCCTGTTGATAATTGCCACTCTGCTTCTGGTATTTTTATTTTTCGGAAAATCCGCGGGGAGCTTTGCTACGTCGGTAGTAGAGAATCTGGGGACTTTAGCGGAAGCGCTTTCTCCCAATGGGTTGATTGCATTGCTAGCAGTGGGCGTGTTTATACTAGTCTTTGATAGGTTTCGCAGGGGACAATGATCTGACATCATCCTGACTATTTTTAGGTCAGGGTAGCGGGTGCTGACACAATCACATCACCTCAACTTTGTGATAAGTTCTTCCGAGGGTTCATCAGACGTTGGTGGATCGCTCTTTTCCCACTCCTTCTCCCCCTAAACTCACTGCGCTACTGCACAGGTCCATCCACCCCCTCCTAACCCTTCCTAAACTTTCAAAAAACTTCACACGTGTCGAGCGCATCCTGGCCATAACCCCTCTAAGGTGAATTGTGGAGTCGGGGTCTGCTGATCAGGGGAGGTGTTAAATAGGTGTTAAAAATACCGACAAAGTGGTGGGGTGAGAGGCAGAGTGGAACCAAGAGAGACAAGTCGAAGTGTTGCACTGTTGCAGCGATTTATGGGGAGAATGCCCATTTCACAATAGCTTGAGCACTCCCCCTTGAATGGATTCGAAGTCCAATGCTCTATCCAAGCTGAGCTACAGGCGCGCATGATGGAATGGACGAAGTAGGAGTCGTGAATGGGATCTGATGTGGGTTGTGGAAAGGCGAGGCGAATGTTGGTTAACAGGTCTCGATAGGGTGGAGTCATGGCTGTTTTCCAGTGTTTTGAGGCGTGGCGAGTGTCATACCCCCACTATAACTCATGTGACTGGGACTGGAGTGCTGATGTACGGTGATCAGCGGGGAAAGGGTAAGCTGGCGACGGTGGCGTTGTGGATCTCGCCGTCGGTCGTGACGGTGAGTTCGGTCCCAGGATCTAAATATTTTTTTCGGAGGTAAGCGAGTCCAATGACTTGGTTGAGGGATGGTGAATGGATCGCACTGGTGATTCGCCCCGCTGCTCGTGGGTCTTCATCCTTCCCCATGAGTTCCGTTCCGTATTCTGGAAGAGAGCTCCCGCTGATGGTTACGCCGACAAGTCTGCGTTTGACGTCTCCATAGGTATCGATCCGGGCAACGGTTTCCTGCCCCATATAGCATCCTTTCGAGAGGCTGACCGCCTTCTCTTCAAGCCATGCTTCGGCCGGAAAGACCTCGTCGTCGAGTTCTCGTCCATACCGCGGTGTTCCAGCCTCGATACGAAGTATCTCCAGGGCGTCCGACCCGATTGCGCCGAACGGCTGGATATTATGGCTCGTCGCGGTTTCCGATATTCGTTCCGACACGGGTGTGATGGATTCAACCGGCATGAGTAGATCGTATCCGTCTTCGCCGCACTCATTAGTTTTTACGATGATAAGCTGATGCGTGGCGATGGATGCCTTGGCACAATGTGGGATGGTCAGTTCGGGCAGAGGTTGATCACATGCCTTGCGAAGCAAGGTCTCTGAGAGCGGTCCGTGGATCGCGAGATGTCCATACGCGTCGGTGACGTTCTCAAGCTTGGCTTTCGTGCCGTAGAGTAGGTAGCGTTTCAGAAGTTGATAGGTTGGCTCTATGGCCTCCTCATCGAGGTCGATCACAAATGTCTCATCGATCCCAAAGATCCTGAAATAGGATTGCATTTTTCCTTTGGGCGTGAGAATGGCACAGTACATGCCGACGCCATCCGCGAGTTTGAGCATGTCGTTGGTGACGAGTCCCTGAAGGTAGGTTGCGCGATCGGCGCCTGAGATCTTTAGCTTTCCGCGATCCGAGACGTCTGCAATCCCAACCCCGCTACGTACGATGGCATGCTCAGCGTTTGGATCGCCGTCGTGGGTTGATGATTTCATAGCTCGTCGTCGTCGCCTTCCATCAGCTCTTTGACCAAATCATCCATACTCACGCTAAACACTCCGTTTGTTACGACATTGTTTGCACCGAGTGAGCGGGCACGAGTAAACGCCGCAACGTCATCGTGATTACAAAACGCGAGGATTGGAATTGACTGATATCGTTCGTCTTCTTTGAGCGTTTGGACGACGGCGAACGCGTTCATGGCGTCGTTCCCCATGTCGACAATAATGACGCCAGGCGTCTCGGCTTTTAACGTTTCCATCAATTCGAGGTCTGTCCTGATCCGTCGCAAAGGATAGCCGGTTCGTTTCAAGCCACCCTTAATTTTGCTCCAAAACATAATGTCATTCACGACCCCCCACACAATGTTTGTGGGTGCCGCGTCGTTGGGGGTTTCGCTCATCATATTCTCCTTAGGTTGGTTCCTTGCATTGACGACCTTTCCATGCGATTCCGAATCCTCCTTCGTGTCGCATGGCTGAATACCACAGCAGTCCGATGAATATGCCTGATCCCAGCGGGTGCAAGGGTGCATAGTGCGTATCGAAGCCAAGTTCCCGCCATCGTCGGTGAAGCTTGGCCCATCGAACCATGAGCATCATGCCTGCAATCGCAAGCAGTCCGGCATGGATGCCGTACCATGTACTCAGCATGAGCACAGTGGCTGGGGCGACATCGAGCAAGGTGATGCGGGCGCTCGTTCGCAGCAGACCCCTCATGCTTCGACCTTGAAGTAGATACAGATTTTTTGCCCACCCATTCCAAATTTCCGCAAAGGTGTGATACATCCGCACGCGAATCTTTCCCTGCGCTGGAGCGAACCACAGTTTGCCGCCCGCCCTCTTTGCTCGTCGAGCGAGTTCGACATCTTCGAGGATACATCCCTTGATGCCCTCGTGCCCACCAATGCTATCGTAGAGTGAACGTCTGATCATGATGTATTGCCCGTTGCCTGCCGCTTGCTCATCCCGCTGATCGTTGATACGACGATATGAAAACCAATGACTGAGGGTTTCAAAAATGGTGGGCTGGAGGAGCTTTTCCCATACGCTGACACATTCTTGATCCGGAGTCATCGAGAGCATGTCGATGTGATGGCGTTGGGCAAAGGCGAGATTTTCTCTGAGCGCGTGCGGGGCATGGTCGGTATCAGCATCGGTGAACAAGAGCCACTCGCCCTGTGCCTCGCATACACCGCGTGCAAGGGCATAATTTTTTCCAGTCCATCCATCTGGAAGACTGGTTACTCGAAGGCTGCGAATTCGGGAGTCCTGATTCGTTCGACTCGCAATCAGATCGGCGGTGCAGTCCGTCGATTGATCATCAACCACAATCAATTCAAAGTCTGGGTAGTCTTGTGCCAATAATGAGTCGAGGCAACGACCAAGGGACCGTTCTTCATTTCTTGCGGGAACAATAATTGAAACGCCGGGAGGCATTGTGAGGCCTCTTAATCCGGCTTGAGCGCTTTCCGTACGAGCTGTGCGCCTCTCCGACCGGACAGGAGCATTGAGCCGAAGGCCGGACCCATGCGAGGTGTTCCGTAGACCGCGGCCACTGCCAATCCAATGACAAAACAGTGTGGATAGACTTCACCGGTATTCTCGACGACCAGTTCTTCAGATCGCGCCACCCACATGGCCCCATTGCCAGGAACCGGACGTTGGTAGCAGTTGTGTCGGTGCAGATGGTGGATGACCGTGGCATCGTGGCCGGTAGCGTCCACAACGATCTTGCTTTCAAGTGCGATCGGATCGATGTGCAGGACGTCATGTCCTGCGGCTTCGACTGGCGCTGAGTTGACGACCACGCCTCCGAGCTGTCCTTCGTCCCGGAGGATCAGATCGACCAGCTTCGTCAGATTCAACACGCGTGCGCCGGCTTCGTACATCGCGGAAATGAGACGCGCAGTTGCGTGCGGAGGATCGGTGAGGTACATGCCTTCGCATTCAGGGACCGGTGTGCATGGAACGCCGATCTCCTGAAGAATCTCTTGCGCAGGGTTGCAGATTGTCGCCTTATTCATGAGATACCCACCGGACCAGAATCCACCACCCAATGCTAAGCCTTGTTCGATGACCAGCACGCGCACGCCATCTGCGGCGAGATCTCGTGCGCAGAGCAGGCCGGAGGGCCCAGCTCCCACGATAATCACGTCACTTTCGATGATCCGCTCGAAATCACGGAAATGCGCGCGGGCGATCTCACGTGTCACATCCCGTTCTCGAAGGGGGGCAACCCATTTGTGTTTCATCGTCGTCACGTCCTTATGAGTAGAGTTGTGAACCTGTTTGCTTAAACTCGTCTGCTTTTTCTTTCATGCCGGCTTCAAGGGCGGCCGTGTCCTCGAGTTGCTTTTCGGCTGCATATGCGCGGACATCTTCAGTGATTTTCATGGAGCAAAATCGGGGTCCGCACATCGAACAAAAGTGCGCGATTTTGGCTCCTTTATTGGGGAGAGTCTCGTCGTGGAAGTCCTTTGCGGTTTCAGGGTCGAGTGACAAATTGAACTGATCAGCCCAGCGGAATTCAAAGCGTGCCTTGGAAAGCGCGTTATCGCGGGCTTGTGCTCCGGGATGGCCTTTGGCCAAATCTGCTGCATGGGCCGCAATCTTATAGGTAATGACGCCCTCTTTCACATCGTCCCGGTTGGGAAGGCCAAGGTGCTCTTTCGGGGTCACGTAGCACAGCATCGCGCAGCCGAACCATCCAATCATGGCGGCGCCGATACCGGAGGTAATGTGGTCATACCCCGGAGCAATATCCGTGGTCAGCGGGCCGAGTGTATAAAACGGTGCTTCCTGGCATGCCTCCAGCTGTTTTTCCATATTCACTTGGATCATATGCATCGGAACATGGCCGGGACCTTCGATCATGGTTTGGACATCATGCTTCCATGCAATGTGGGTCAACTCGCCGAGAGTTTCTAGTTCGGCAAATTGCGCTTCGTCGTTGGCATCGCGTATGGAACCGGGACGGAGTCCGTCGCCGAGACTGAAGGCGACGTTATAGGCCTTCATGATGTCGCAGATTTCTTCAAAGTGGGTGTAGCAGAAGTTCTCCGCGTGGTGGGCCAGGGACCATTTGGCGTGGATTGCGCCGCCTCTAGAGACGATGCCGGTGAGCCGGTTTGCGGTCATCGGGATATAGCGCAATCGGACCCCGGCGTGAATGGTGAAGTAATCGACTCCCTGTTCGGCCTGCTCGATCAGGGTATCGCGATACATTTCCCAGGTCAGCTCTTCGGCGACTCCATCGACCTTTTCTAGCGCCTGATAAATAGGAACTGTTCCGA
>JYMV01012268.1_pt1 | contig 18384 bp, 15 predicted proteins | sample 338911 | NCBI WGS metagenome assembly JYMV01 (sample SAMN03354496, study PRJNA234377) | hydrothermal vent metagenome | biome: Deep sea; feature: Hydrothermal plumes at the Eastern Lau Spreading Center, Western Pacific Ocean; material: Seawater | place: Tonga | collected 2009 | depth 2000 m m
ATCAGCCTGATTGATGCGGACAAGGGCGTAAAAATGTTTCAGCAGGTCAAAGTTCCCCTTCTCGGTATTGTTGAGAACATGAGCTATTTTATCTGTGATGGTTGCGATAAGAAACACTATATCTTCAGTCAGGGCGGCGGAAAAACCCTGGCCGATAGATTTAACATTCCGCTTCTCAGCGAAGTGCCAATTATCGCAGAGGTTGTAGAAGGCGGAGACTCTGGTATTCCTGTAGTCATGGATCATCCGGAATCCCCTGCTAGTCAGGCATACAAGGCTTTAGCCGGGCAGGTGGCGGCGCAACTGAGTATTAACCAGGCCAATAGTAGTGAAAAAGTCACCGCTGATTTTGAGTTGTCCTGGAAAAGTTGAACACTGAGCTTCCAGCGTGACGCTGGATTCAACTAGCAAAGCTCTTCCTGCTTAACAAGAGTCATCTGGGCTTGATGGGCCTTTGCCCAATTGCTTCCATTGCGAAGGGGCTTCAATGAACCCCTCTTTTTAAAGAGGGCCTGGGGTGATTTAAATTATCCAAGATAAAAAGGAACTAACGATCGTGACTGCCCCTGCACCCAAGAATATAAAACAAGTTAATGAGTCGACTCTAGGCATTACCTGGAGCGATGGACACGACTCGATTTATTCTGTGAAAAATTTACGGGAAAACTGCCCGTGCGCACATTGCATTGATGAATGGAGCGGCAAAAAGATGATTGCTCCAGGCTCCATAACCGATGATATCCGCCCTAAAAACCTTAAGGCAGTTGGACTTTATGCCATTCAGTTTTATTGGAATGACGGGCACGATACCGGGCTTTATACACATGAACTGCTACGGCAACTTTGTGAGTGTTCGGCCTGCAAAAGCAAAAGCACTGAAAACTAGGCTCTAATTCCTTGATTTTTGTGACATCAATGAGACAGAATTGCAATGTGGGTTTGTCATAATTAGAATGGATGGATGTCCCTCTGCTGTTACCTCCTCCCCCTTCAATAAAAATAGTGGAGGGATTTCCAGACAAAGTAGGTTTGTCAAGGACAGACCGGCATAGCCGCCGGTGGCAATGGTTACATTCAAGCTAAGTAAGAGCGCTTGAGAATACAGGCTTAGGTGCTCCAACCCGAACGGGAGTAGCGGTCATGCTGCTCCCGTTTTTTTATCAAATTAGATAGAATTTCAACCAGTTTTAGGGAAGAAAAACCAGCCCAGTACCCCATGCGGGGCATGCGTGATGTCCTCTTCATTTGGCTTCATGCCCGGCACAGGTAAAGGCTAAGGTAAAGATCACTCCCCTCTTTGAAAAATAGGGGACGATTAGAGCCTTGCGCTTGAGTGTGTGATCCGCTTTACGGGCAATGTAAAACTGGCCGCAGTGCCGCTGGCCGATAAACCCCCTCAGCCCCCCTTGTCAGGGGGAAGTTCAGGGTATGGCGGACTGGAGTAAAAGGGGCAAAGGCATTCGTTTCGCTTTAAGGGTCTCGACCCAATTGCCCACCGCCGCTGGTGGTTACATGCCTACTTTTTCGCGGACTTCGTCCATCAGTTTGGCGTCAATGGTAGTGGCGCCTTTTTCCATGGCGAAGTTGATAACCGTTTTTCTTGCCATGCCGCGCACAAAAAAGGGAACCCGTTGGATTCTTTTCAGAGCCTCTTCGGTCCAGATGAGGTCGTCTTCCGGGTTAGATTTCTTCAGTTCTTCCTTGGCCTGGGCCAAAGAGGAACTAACTGTTGCCATCGGGGCACTGCCGACATCAGACTGCCCTCCCAACTCGACACCCAGTTTGCTGACAAATTCAGTTTCAAATTTATTGGTGAGCATTGCGATGCTGTGACCGCATTTTTTACATTTAAATTTCATGACAAGATTGGTCTTTTCTTCCGGCATGATGCCATCAACCTGCACTTCCATCTTGACGTCACAAGGGATACAAAGAAATTTCATTACGCCTCCTGTTCGGGCTATTTGGTGATAAATTTTTCGATATTGTCTACGGCTTCAGCAATGGCTTTGCCGGTGACAGAATCTTTGAACTCAGTATAAAAAAGGCTTCCCGATTGGCTGGTTTGCGACACACGGGTGTCAAACGGAATCTTTCCAATATAGGGGATCTCTTTTCTTTCGGTTAGTTTGTGCACGTCTTCTCCTTCAAACAACTTGCCTTCTTTTTCGCAATGCGGGCAGATGTAGGTTGCCATGTTCTCGATCAATCCAATAATAGGCACTCCCATTTTATTGTTCTTGGTGATCGATTTGGTCACAATATGCTGGGAAAGTGGTGAAGGGATGGTGATCTCAACCACTCCAGCCAGTTCTGGAATCAAAGAACGGATGTTGTCAATGCGGTCACTCCCCGGTGGCATGTCGATGAGAAGGTAGTCCAGTTCGCCCCAGTTGGTATCTGCCATTAGTTCGCGGGTGGCGGTGGACTCCATGATACTGACCCAGGACGCCGTGGCGTCGTCTTCATCGGTCCACATCACCGGTGTGTCGGCTGATTTCAAAAGCATATCCATCGACATGATACGGATTCCCTGATAACCGATACCCGGTTCCAGGCCATCCTCTTTCATGTCAAGTTTTACGTCGTTTCCGACCCCTAAAAGATGGGCGATGCTGGGTCCGTTCAGGTCGGCATCAAGAATTCCAACCCGGTTACCCCGGTCGGCAAGACAAGAAGCAATGTTGGCCGTGATGGAACTTTTGCCAACACCGCCTTTACCGCTCATTAAGGCAATTTTGTATTTAATTTTATCGAGACGAAATCGTAGTTTTTCCCCTAATTGGGCTACCTGCCCGACAATATCGGATCCGCCGTCGCCTACCAGATCCCCATAAGTTTTCATGCAGAACTCCTTAAATATCCCCTTAAAGGCACTTAATTATTGTTGGGATTAGAGGAAGCATCATAAAGTAAAAGCTTCATATTTTAAAGAATTTCTTGGGCTTCCAGGCAGAAAACCTTTTGCGCGTAATATTTCTTGCCCGATTTGGTAGTTTTAGGTTGACCGTTGGCGTTTGTCTCATTTATCTTAGCAAGTTTAGCCTTCATGCATGCAGTGGGTTTTGAATTTTTCGATTTTTTGGAAGGCAAACCATGTTGTTGACGGAAGAAGACAAAAAATTTATTGCAAAGGAAGAGCGGCTTCTCGAAAGCACTTTACGGTCGTTATGCCGACAGCTTCCTCAGGTCCAGGCGGCGAAAATCAGTGCTAACGAGGCTGCTCGCGAATTGACCCGTCAGGTAGTCAATGAATGGAACCATGAAGAAAGGCAACCTCTGGTCTCGGATGAGGCCGTGGCCCACCGCATTTTGGATATCCGGAAAAACAGTGACAAGGTTCTGTATGAGCTGATTCAGGAACCTTATTTCGGCAGGGTTTGCACGAAGGAGGATGACGGAAGCGAAGTGTCTTTCCTGATCGGAAAAAAAAGCAATATCGAAGCGGGTATTGTGGATTGGCGAAACGGTCCCATTGCGTCGTTGTATTTCAATTACAAGCAGGAAGAAGAGTTCTACGAGGTTATCAACCAAAGGGAGCGTGCCGGTCGCATACAATTACGCCGGTCCTACCGAGTTGAAAATGGTCAGTTGGTGCAGATCGATGCTCCCGAAGGGATGTTTCGAAAAAACGAAGTAGGTTGGGAAAAACTCGATGTTGAAGATGCAATTGCCGCGCACCGCTCTAGAGGCATAGGGTCAAAAGAAAAACGCCTGCCGAGTATTCTTTCCTTAATCACCAAGGATCAATTTGAACTGATTACCAGCGATCCGAAACGGCCTGTCATTATTCAGGGGTCAGCGGGGTCCGGTAAAACCACGGTGGCCTTGCACCGGCTGGCCTGGCTTCTGCATGAAGAAAATTCATTTGCCCAGGCGAAAAATACCCGGGTGGTGGTCATGAACAAGTCTCTGCAGATTTATGTTTGCGCTACCTTGCCCTCAATGGGCATTGAGGGAGTGGAAACCTCAACTTTCAATGGTTGGGCATTGTCCATTATTCGCAAAGCGGTTCACGGGCGCCCTTTTTTCAAGTTCCTCAATGTGCCCTCATTTGTTGAGGAAATAAAATTTTCCGAAGAAATTTTGAAGGCTCTTGAAGGTTGGGTGAAAAAACAAAACCGCGCTTTGGGTGCTGAAATGGAGAAGGAGTTTGATAAATGGCCCGGACTTTTAAAGTCATGGAAGAAGGCTGGTAATACAGCGGTATTGCCCCGCCTCAAGGATTTCATTCATGACGTCAAAGAGTCTAACCTGCCGAAATATGACAAGGATAAATTCCTGGAGTTCCTGGAACATAAAAGCCTCGCCATGGAAGATTATGTTCAGGACATTTACAACCTGTTGTCTGACTCCGGGCATATGAAAAACTATCTTTCACCTAATCCTAAACTTGATTCTCATCTGGATTACCTGAAAAGGCTGACGGAAAAAAATAGGGCGAAGAATAATCTGGATTATTTTGACATGTCCCTGGTTCTGCGACTTATTCAACTTAAAAATGGGGGACTGCCTGATGGGACAGGGGGTGTGGCTTCTCTGGACCATTTGGTAATTGATGAGGCCCAGGATTTTGGCCCGGTTGAATTTGCCATCATGATGTCTGCGGTCAGCGATAAGCGCCAGATAACCATTGTTGGCGATCCAGAAAATCCTGTCGGCGAGAAAGTTCATTGGCTGGAATAAGGTAGTGGAAAACCTTGGAATGGAAGATGATTCCATTATTCGCCTCGAGGTATCTTTTCGTTGCACGGTTCCTATCATGACATTAGCGCACAAGGTGGCAGGAGACCCGAAAAAGGTTGAGGGCAGGGCAGGCTCAGATCCGGAATGGTACAAGGCCGAGGACAAAGATAGCCTGTTGGAAAAACTGGTGAATTGGACACACCGCCTGGTTAAGGCTGACCCCTTTAAACTCATTGCGCTCATTTGCCGCTATCCGAAACAGGCGATGGAATTAAAGGAAGAACTTGAAGAGTACCTGCCCGGAGAAGTTCGTCTGGGGCACCGTGACCAATTTTCTTTTGAGCCCGGTATCATGGTGACAAATATCCATCAGGTCAAAGGTCTGGAATTCGATTCCGTCGCTTTGATAGAACCTGATGAGCAAAACTATCCCATTAGAAGGGAGGAGAGCCGTAACATGATTTATGTAGGAATCACCCGGACGCAGGATGATTTGCTCCTGGCAACAGTTAAACCATTTTCTAAGGTATTTTTTTATAAGTAATTAAAAATATTAATATAAAATAATTTTGGGGTTTCTCTAAAAATTCCTTTTGGCCATGAGTGGCCCTTATAAAATAAGGGCCACGAGTTGCTTTAGAGAAAACTGCCGAATAAATAAAGACCTTCTTATAATTGTTGCGAAACGAGGCTGGGGGAGTATATTGTTTCAGTAAGGGATTTGAGACCAACCTTTGCAAGGAGGTGGTTTATAGGAGCTGAGAGTCCACCTAAAAAGTTGAGTAAAACAAATTTAAATGTTCGCATATAAGTGTGAACGGTCCCGTGTAGTTTGAAGGCGGGCCTAAAAAAAGAGGAAAACACGCGTTGGAAGGTTCAGCGCGTTTTTCATTTTGCATGGAATGAAAAAAAAATACCTTCTTATACTAGAGTATGAAGGCACTGCCTACCATGGTTGGCAGGTGCAAAAAAATGGAATCACAATCCAGGAGGTTCTGGAAAAAGCCCTGAGCCAAATTACCAACACCAAAACATCCGTTTTAAGTTCTGGTCGAACCGATGCCGGTGTACATGCCGAAGCGATGCCCGCCCATTTTATTACCGAATCCAAAATGAAACCCGGCGAATTCCAGCTTGCTATAAACAGCCTCCTCCCACACGACATCACCATCAAAGAAGTACGTAAAGTCCCCATGTCATTCAATGCCCGGGGTTCAGTTAAACTCAAACTTTACCGGTACACTATATTAAACAGGGGTTATCCTTCGGCACTCAATTTCCGTCGTTCCTGGTTCATTCCCCATAAGTTGGATATTGCGGCCATGCGACGTGCCGCTAAATATCTGCAAGGGGAGCACGACTTCACCTCTTTCCGCGCGGGTAACTGCAATGCGAAATCACCTGTGCGGACGATGGATCGCGTTGAAATTTTCAAACAGGACGGTTTCCTGCAATTTGAATTTGAAGGTAAGGGGTTCCTCAAACATATGGTGCGTAATTTTATAGGAACTCTGGTGTATGTAGGCCGAAAAAAAATCCCTGCCCGACAAGTGAAAACCATTCTCGAAGCCCGCAACCGCTGTGATGCCGGCCCCACCGCCCCGGCCGAAGGTCTCTGCCTGGTAAAAGTGTGGTATTAGGGAGAAGAAATTGTTAAGTCGTGATTTCTCTGGGATTTAATTGGTATTTATTGGGTGAAAATTTATCCTGTAAAGTATGCTCCTAGACCAAACAAAATATACGAGGCAACCGAGGGGAGAGGAAATATTGAACTGGGTGGTTATCCGGAAAGTTTTTTCCCGTTTGGATTGAAGATTTTGAAATGGCCCATGCCCCGCTTGGCACAAGCATATTTCATCGCGGTTTGCATCACTCCTATCCCATAAGTCACGCTTCGGCTAAAACTGATAGAGGATGCGTCCGGAAAATACAGGGCAGGGCAAGACAGTTCCCCCACATCAAAGCCAAAATACAGGGTCTGGCATAGCATCTGGTTGTCGAACACGAAATCGTTTGAATTTTCCAGTAGCGGGATTGTTTCCAAAACTTTTCGGCTGAAGGCCCGATAGCCCGAGTGATACTCGGAAAGTTTTTGCTGGATGATCAGGTTCTCTGCCAGAGTTAAAACACGGTTCGAAATGTATTTGTAGAGCGGCATTCCCCCCATCATAGCTTTGTTGCCAAGAATCCTCGAAGCAATCACGGCATCAAAAATTCCTTCCGCGATCATGAATGCCATAGGTGTGATAAGTTTGGGGCTATATTGGTAGTCTGGATGCAGCATGATAACAATGTCGGCCCCACTTTTAAGAGCCGCCTGGTAACAGGTTTTCTGGTTGCCTCCATAGCCCCTGTTTTCCTTATGCACAAAGGTTTTGATGTCCAGTTCTCTGGATAGCTTGACGGTTTCATCCTGACTGGCATCGTCGGTGAGAATGACATCGTCCACAATGTCCTTTGGGATTTCATCGTAAGTTTTTTTGAGGGTTTTTTCGGCGTTGTAGGCCGGCATGACAACACAGATTTTCTTGCCATTAATCATAGGCTTGGCGAGTTCCAGAGGTTGTTTGAGTTTGACTGTCGGAGATTATGATAATGTAAAAATATATATTTACAACCCCACTCGGCGTGGGGCCAGTAGCCGTGATATTCTTCCTTAGCTTTCGTGCCCCGAAGGGGTAAATAGCTGTATAGGGCTAGCAACCGTGTTTTCGGCTTAACGAGTCATTCCTGTCTGCATTCTCGTTAAGAGCTTAAAAATTGCAATAATATTTCCTCAAGGCGTAGCCTTGCGTTTCCTAGTGGAAATTTTTTTCCCGGTTTGTAATACTTGGCGGAAACAACGATTCAAGAGGAGTTTGATTTTTGATATTATGAAGAACAATTTCAATATTGCGGTAATGCCCGGTGATGGAATTGGGCCGGAAGTGGTTCAGGAAGCTCTGAAAATTCTCAAAATTATAGAGTCCAAACTGGGTTTAAAGATAAGCCTCAGCGAGGCGCCAGTGGGCGGGGCCGCCTATGAAGCGACCGGGCACCCTTTGCCGGAAGCGTCACTGGAGACGGCTCGAAATGCCGATGCGGTATTATTGGGTGCTGTCGGGGGACCTCAATGGGAGAATATTGACTTTTCCCTGAGACCGGAACGGGCTCTGTTAGGCCTCAGGTCCAGTTTGGGGCTCTATGCCAATCTTCGCCCTGCCCGTATTTTTCCGGCTTTGGTGGATGCCTCTACCCTGAAACGTGAAGTGGTCGAAGGGTTAGATCTTCTCGTGGTGCGGGAATTAACCGGTGGAATATATTTCGGTGAGCCACGTGGGGTGGATACGCTTGAAGATGGAACTCGCAGAGGATTCAACACGCTGGTTTATACCGAACCGGAAATCGAACGCATCGCCCGCATCGCTTTCGATGTGGCTGGGAAACGTAATAACTCTGTTTGCTCAGTGGATAAGGCCAATGTTCTGGAAGCGACCGGTTTCTGGCGTGAGGTGGTGACTAACCTGCATTCCAACTACTCGAATGTGAACCTTTCGCATATGTATGTGGACAACTGCGCCATGCAGTTGGTGAGAAATCCCAAACAATTTGACGTGATCCTGACTACCAATATGTTTGGAGATATTTTAAGCGATGAGGCATCCATGCTTACTGGATCAATTGGTATGTTGCCCTCAGCAAGCCTTGGGGAAAAACATGCCATGTATGAACCTATTCATGGCAGTGCGCCGGATATTGCTGGTCAGGAATTGGCAAACCCCCTAGCGACAATATTGTCCGTAGGGATGATGTTCAAATATTCCTTGGATCGTGAGGAACCAAATGCGTGGATCGAATCAGCAGTTGAATCTGTATTGGCAAAAAGAGTTCGGACCCGTGACATCATGTCTCCTGGCATGAAAGAGGTGGGAACCCAGACAATGGGTGACTTGGTAGCTGAAGAATTGGAGAAAAAGAAGAGTGGTTAAGAAGGATAATTACAATGTCGCGGTAGCTGGCGCTACCGGAGCGGTGGGAAGAAAAATGTTGGAAATTCTTGAGGAGCGGAAATTTCCTGTTGCCACCCTGAAAGCCTTGGCATCGGCTAAATCGGTGGGGCAAACCCTTGCATTTAAGGGGAATCCTGTAACGGTTGAGGAACTGAAAGAGAGTTCGTTTGAAGGGGTGGATATTGCCCTTTTTTCGGCAGGCGCCAGTGTGAGCCGCCAGTTTGCCCCCTCTGCTGTGAAATCCGGTTGCATTGTGATTGATAACAGCAGTGCCTTTCGTATGGAACCGGATGTCCCGCTGGTAGTACCGGAGGTGAATCCGGATGCGATCAACTCGAACGCTGGTATCATTGCCAATCCAAATTGCTCCACCATTCAAATGGTAGTGGTACTAAAGCCGATCCATGACAAGTTTAAAATAAAGCGGGTTGTAGTTTCCACTTACCAGTCCGTTTCCGGTTCCGGTCAAAAGGCTATCAATGAACTGCAAAACCAGACTAAAAACCTATTGGACGGGGAAACGGCAGAGGTTAATGTATATCCACATCAAATTGCATTTAATTGTATGCCACACATAGATATTTTTTTAGATAATGGGTATACAAAGGAAGAGATGAAGATGGTTGATGAGACGCGAAAAATTCTGGGCGATTCATCAATTATGGTTTCTCCCACCACGGTTCGAGTACCCGTTTTTTATTGCCATTCTGAATCTATTAATGTGGAAACCTTGAGACCCATCAATGCTCGGGAGGTTAGGGAACTTTTGTCAGGAATGGGTGGAATCCGCGTGATAGATGAGCCTGAAACCAACGGATATCCATTGGCTATTGATGGTGCTGGCAAAGATGAGGTGTTTGTGGGCCGGATTCGTGATGATATTTCTTGTAAAAATGCCATCAACTTCTGGGTGGTATCCGACAATTTGCGCAAAGGGGCGGCACTCAATGCCGTCCAAATTGCTGAATACCTCACCACCCATTAGGCGTCCGGCCAGCTAGCAACAAGGCTACGCCTTGAGGAAATGAGCTCGTGATTTCTTCCTCAGCTTCCTGCTCTGCAGGGGTAAAACGAGCAATAACTCATCAAGCCGAGATAACTCTTTGCTAGCAGTTAAAAGTTATTACCAGTCGGCTCCGTACCTAGTGGTGCTTGACTTTGATTTCCCATAAGTATATAAAAATATAGTGACTTATGGTATTTGGGCACTTGGCCTTTGCCAAAGATCAATCCTCTTTTGACAGGACTCCTGTTATGGCTGAAGATTTCAAACCTGAGAACCCCCAAGGTTCCATATCATCAGGAAAAGCCGGAGAAGGCTTTAACCCTAAAGAATTTAAAGAGCTTGTTAAGCTTGCTTCTCATGAGCGCAAGAACCTGCAATTACTGGTGGAGTATTTTGAGAAGAAATCGGAGGAATTGGAAGACAAGAAAAGGTTTTTTGACCGTGTCAGCGACCAGGTACCTGACGCGTGGCGGAAACTCGATTCAATGGATGTCCGCTTTGAAGAAATTAAGACTTTTGATGTTAGGATTCGAGATTTTCAACGCATTTCAAAAGAACTAAATTCCAATTACAACACCCTGAAAAGGGAGTTGGATGGACTCCATTTGCTCAACGAGCATATTGACAGCAAGACTAAAAGCCTTAGCCAGCAAAAGCTGGTTGTCGTAAAAGCAAATGAGGATGCAGGCCGCCTGAATGCCCTGGTTTGGGACATGGATTCCAAAATCAAAAAACTTCGCGAAGAAAGTAAACTGCTCAAGTCTGCGGATCACAATATCAATCGGCTTGAAGATATACTCGATAGCGTTTCGATTCAGGTGCAAGACATTGTCAACATGAAAGAATTTATGAGAACGGCCGCCGTAAAAATCGGGGTTATGAAAGACACCCTGGGGGAACTTGACAGTCGCTATGACCGTATCAAGCAGGATAAGGAAACCATAGAAAGCCATACCCGCGATACAGAAGGGTTGAAGCGTATTCTTGCCAAGGTGCAGGATGATTATGAAAAGCTCCTTGGGCAGAGCTTTATGCTTAGTGAGACCCAGGATACCGTCCACAGCCTGATGCAACAAATCAGCGAATTGAAAATCGAGTCCAAAAACATTTCCATAAAAAATGAAATGATCCGAAGCATTACCGGACGTTTGCGCGATTTGGATTCTGTGTCCGTGGATGTGGAGACCCGAATTGCCAGGATCCATGACGAAAAGGCCGTCATTGAAAAGACCGAGGAAAAGATAAACACGCTCAATTCCTTTCTGATAGACAATCTCAGTAACAAAATGAAAATTTTGAAAGATGAGATGAAGAGCATCGATATTGCCAATGAAAAGATGAGCCGCTTTAACGTCATGGCCGAGGAAGCGGAACAGAAGGTCAAGCGGTTGGATGAGGAAATTAAGAAGGTTGACTCCATCTCTGGGATCCTCAGACAGGTTGAGGAGATCGGCGAGTCCACCCAGCAACAAATGGATGAGATCATCCGTAAGCAACAGTTGGTGGACCAGGTGGGTAAAAAAATTAATGATCTCAGCTCAATGGTCATCAGTCTTGATGTGAAGATGGAAACCCAGGTGCAGAGGAAAGCCCTTATTGAGAAGATGGAAAAGAAGGTGGACGGCCTGGATTTCTTTATTGAAGAGGCGAACATTAAGATTGCTAAAGTTTCTAAAAAAATAGATTTCCTTGAGAAGGTGGACCAGAAGCTTGAGGATTTAAAGTCCATGGCAAATATAATTGAGGAGAAAATACTCGATCTGTCCAAGGAAAAGGCAGCCATTGATGACCAAGAAAAAAGGATGAATAATATTTCCTCAAAACTGAGTATCCAGGAAATTGAATTACGCACGCGGTTTAGGGAGGTTCAAGAAGCCAAGGATGAAATATCAAAAATTGATTTGATTCGTGAGGAGCTAGGGCAGATAACCACTAACTTTGAAGGAAAAATGGATGAGCTGAATAAGGACTCGGCCCGGGTTGAGAAGACGGAATCCAAACTTCAGGAGCTTGATAACTTGATGAAGGATTTGCTGAACAGGCAGGAAGCCTTGGATGAAAAACAGGAGTTCATGCTGGAGGTTGAAAAGAAGTTGGATCTGCTCAGCAATATGCTGGAGAGGACAGAGAAACGTATCAGCCTGGTTTCTGAAAGTGAGGAAAAAGTCAAACAAACCCAGCAGGCTCTTGCTGGACTTGAGGCAGTGATTAGCCGCACTAATATTGAAAAAGAGAAAATTGATAAGGAAAGAGAAAATTTCGATAAAATTAACCTGAATATTGAAAAACTGACCTCCATTACAGAGGATGCTGAATCAAAAATTGATCTATTGAACAGCAAGATCAATTTGCTCGGAGAGGTGGAAAAACGTTTGAGTTCATTGAACTTACTGGCGGAAGATGTGAATGTTAAGATTCAAAACCTCAAGCAAGAAGAGAAAGCAATCAGCAAGGCTGGCGAACAGATCACGGAGCTGAAATTTTTGCTGAGTGAGGTGGAAAGAAAGACAGATGACTCGGTTTAACCGGGTTAAACCATAGGTGGGAAACAAATCTCTTGAACCTTTTCTTGTAATGGGGAAGGGGTATCATTTCTTCAATCGGATGGACCTTCTGTTTGTCCATCACTTTTTTGTCCTTTTAAAACTCTAAGGCCTTTGGGCTAAATCCCTTTCAAAATTGAATGGAGTAAGTTTTCATGGCGGATAAATTGCTGGGTGTGATTGGCGGGAGCGGATTATACCAAATGAAGGGCCTTGATGTGATCGAAAAGATAACGGTGAATACTCCTTTTGGTTCCCCTTCGGACAGCATAGTTGTAGGGGAACTGGAAGGGGTTAAAGTGGCTTTTCTTCCCCGGCACGGTGTGGGGCATGTTATCCCTCCCTCTGAAATAAACTTCCGGGCAAATATTTTTGCGATGAAAAAAATCGGGGTCGAACGGATTATTTCCGTAAGTGCCGTAGGAGGCATGAAGGAAAATGTTCCCCCTGGTCATTTTGTAGTGCCCCATCAATTTATTGACAGGACGCATCGGCGTATCAGCACATTTTTTACTCAAGGAATGGTCGGTCATGTCAGCCTGGCAGACCCGATTTGCCTTTCTACTGCGAAAGCCCTCTTTCGGGCCGCGCAAAAGGCTGGAGCAAATGTTCATGAAGGCGGAACCTATATTTGTATTGAAGGGCCCCAGTTTTCCACCCGGGCGGAATCGCATTTATATCGGCAGTGGAATGTCGATGTCATAGGAATGACCAATGTCACCGAGGCCAAGCTTGCACGGGAAGCGGGCCTATGCTATTCAACCCTGGCTTTAGTGACAGATTTTGATTGTTGGCATGTAGAGGAAGAGCCCGTTATTCTTGAAGCGGTGTTGGAGATCATGCATAAGAATGTAGAGCAGGCGCAGTTGGTTCTTAAGGAATTAATACCCATGTTGGGAAGCATTAAACCTTGTTCCTGTTGTGAAGCCGCAAAATTCGCCGTGGTCACTGATCCTGAAAAAATCCCGCTAACCCTTAAAGATGAGCTATCAATTTTATTTGGCTAATGTCCATGAACAGAAACAATTCCAGTCGACTTTTCTCTATTGCCCAGAAGGTGATGCCGGGCGGGGTGAATAGTCCCGTCAGGGCTTTTAATGCCGTGGGGGGAGATCCCTTGTTTATCAAAAGCGCCAAGGGGTCACGGATTACGGATGTCGATGGAAACGAGTTTATCGACTATGTGGGATCGTGGGGGCCACTCATTTTCGGTCATGCTCATCCTCAAATTGTGTCTGCCATAACTCAGCAGGCCCAGTTAGGTACCAGTTATGGCGCGTCTACGGAGTTGGAAATCCAGTTGGCGGAAAAAGTAGTCCAGGCTGTACCTTCTGTTGAAGTGGTGCGTATGGTGAATTCCGGTACCGAGGCGGTGATGAGCGCGTTGCGTTTGGCCCGGGGAATTACCGGACGTGACAAGATTGTAAAATTTGAGGGATGTTATCACGGGCATGGAGATAGCCTTTTGGTTAAAGCGGGTTCTGGGCTGGCATCCTTGGGAATTCCTGAATGTCCTGGTATCGTTTCCAGTCTTGCCGAAAAAACCTTGAACCTTCCTTACAATAATGTAGATCAGGTTCGTGAGCTTTTTGAAAAAGAGGGCAAAGAAATTGCCGCGCTAATTGTGGAACCTATTGGGGGCAATATGGGTGTGGTCCCGCCAAAACCGGGTTTTCTTGCAGCCCTGCGTGACGTGACCCAAAATGCTGGTGCGTTGCTGATTTTTGATGAGGTTATTACAGGGTTCCGGGTCTCGTTAGGAGGCGCGCAAAAACTGTTTGGAGTGAATCCGGATATCACTTGCTTGGGGAAAATAATCGGCGGAGGACTGCCTGTAGGCGCATATGGCGGCTCTCGGGAAGTGATGGATCATATATCTCCGGTGGGATCGGTCTACCAGGCGGGTACCCTGTCCGGGAACCCCTTGGCAATGGCAGCTGGGAACGAAATGCTGGATCTGCTCTCGCAAGAGGGAATTTATGAAACTCTGGAGCAGAAATCGGCAAAACTCTGTGAAGGTTTGAAGCAAAATGTCGAGGCTCTTGGTATTCAGGCTCAATTTACCCGGGTGGGTTCGATGTTCTCCATGTTTTTTACCGAGCAGGAAATCGTTGACTTTGAAACGGTCAAATCCTGTGACACGGATTTCTTTGGACGATATTTTAATGGATTATTGGAGGAGGGGGTCTATATCGCGCCCTCCCAATTTGAGGCCGGTTTTATGTCTGTGGTTCATTCGGATGAGGAAATCAGCCTAACACTAGAAGCCAGCCGCAAAGCGTTAACCGCGGCCCGTGGACAACTTGTAGAGTGAGGTTATGAGCGAAATCATCGAGGTGCTAGGCAGACAGATTTTGGACTCAAGGGGCAACCCTACGCTGGAAGTGGACGTGACCCTGGAAAGTGGTGCTATGGGCCGGGCCGCCGTTCCATCCGGAGCATCCACCGGTTCGCGGGAAGCGGTGGAACTCCGCGATAAGAATCCCAAGGTTTATATGGGGAAAGGAGTCTCCAAGGCGGTAAAAAATGTAAACACCAAAATTGCATTGGAAATTATCGGGATTGAAGTTACAGAACAGATTTTGATTGACCGACTGATGATAGAAATGGATGGAACGGTCAATAAGAGCAATCTGGGCGCTAATGCCATACTCGGGGTTTCTTTAGCAGTGGCCCAGGCGGCGGCAAACGATCTCGACCTACCCTTATTTCAATATATCGGCGGCACTAACGCCAAAGAGCTCCCAGTTCCCATGATGAATGTGCTGAACGGTGGTATGCATGCGGACAATAATGTGGATATCCAGGAATTTATGATCGTGCCGGTTGGTGCAAAATCTTTTTCAGCGGCTTTAAGAATGGGTGTCGAAGTGTTTCACCATTTGAAAGGAGTCTTGAAAAAGGGAGGCTTCAATACCGCTGTTGGAGATGAGGGCGGATTTGCCCCTGACCTGCAATCGAATGAGCAGGCTATTGAAGTTTTGATTAAGGCTGTTAAAAGCGCTGGCTATAAAGTTGGAAAAGATATTTTAATTGCTCTGGATGTCGCCGCCAGCGAATTGTTCTCCAACAAAAAATACACCCTGTCAGCAGAAGGTAATAGTAAATGGACATCTAATGAGATGGTGGATTTCCTGGTCCGTTTGGCGGGCAAATATCCCATTGTCAGTATTGAAGACGGTCTGGCTGAAAATGACTGGCAGGGCTGGAAAAAATTGACGGACAAAGTTGGTGATTCCGTTCAAATTGTCGGTGATGACCTGTTTGTCACGAATACAAAAATTCTGGCTAAAGGAATTCAGCAAGGGGTCGGCAATTCTATCCTGATTAAAGTAAATCAAATAGGAACCCTTACGGAAACACTAGATGCTGTCGAAATGGCCAAAAGAGCAGGATATACATCCGTTATATCGCATCGTTCCGGGGAAACTGAAGACACCAGCATTGCGGATATTTCTGTGGCGGTAAATGCGGGTCAGATTAAAACGGGATCTTTGAGCCGAACCGATCGTACTGCCAAATATAACCAGCTCTTACGTATTGAAGAAATCCTCGGAGATACAGCAGTTTACCGGGGTAAAGATGTTTTTTATAACCTCCACCACCACTAAGGGCCAACGAGCAACCACTGGGCGTGGGGCCGACTAGCAATAACCCGTTGAGCCCAAGAGAACGTTTGCCCGCAAGATAAATAATGCTCATTACCAGCGGAGGTTCTCCGCACGGTTAGTAGCTTATGACTGAAAGTTCTCGATACCAGAAGATTCTTTTGTTGAGCCTAGGCTTTTTTTTATTGCTGGTCTTGATGGCGGTTTTTCACGAGAATGGTATTTTAAATGCTTACCGTTTAGAGCAAGAACAGTTGAAAATGAAAAATGAAAATGAAATTTTGCGGGCTAGGAATGAAAAATTTCGGCTGGAAATTGACGCTTTGAAGTCAGATCCCTACGAAATTGAAAAAATTGCCAGGGAGAAGTTGAATTTGATAAAACCCGGTGATCAGGTTTATTACATCGTGCAAACGAAAAATCCGCTAACCCCTCCCCAATAAAATTTTTCCTCCTTATTCCTACTTGATGGGTCGAGTTAACACAGCTTTTCTGTAAACCTTTTTAAAAAAAAGGTTTTCTCAGGCCCGGATTTGTCTGTTCCCGAAACCTCTTCAAGCTTGAAATTCGAAATATTCCCAGGATAAGAAAATACTGCTAAATTCTTGAATAAATTATTGATATTTTTAATTTAAGTGATAAAGTAAAGCCACCGATTCAATAAATAGGATGTAATTTATCAGCCGAGGTGGTTCCCGGTTTACCTTGATGAAATGAGTTGAGAAACATGGATTTTTTTGTCAAGGGTGTGAATACTGAAATTAAAATTTAGACCCATTAATTTTATAAAAATATCATTAGCTTGTTTTTAAGGAGGAAGCATGACCAAACAAGATATCATTAACCAGGTTTCATCTCGAGCCAGTTTGTCCAGGACCAAAGCTGAAGAGGCAGTGGAAACAGTGATTGAATTGATTAAAGAATCACTAGGTCATGGGGAACCGGTTATCTTGCGTCGGTTCGGAACGTTTCAAGTCCGATCAAAAACCAAGCGTATTGGCAGAAACCCTAAAACGGGTGAGGAAGCTGAAATTTCTGCCCGGAAAGTGGTTCGTTTTAAATCGGGTAAATTTTTCAAACAGGCGGTGGATGAAGGTAAGGCTTGATCAAATCTTGGCCGAGGGCCTTACTTTCAAAGAATTAGCATCGCATCACCGTAGCTGAAAAAGTGGTACTTTTTCTTTATAGCCTCGGAATAGGCTGTTTTCGCTAATTTTTCTCCCATGAAGGCACATACCAGCAAAAATAGTGTTGATTTGGGCAGATGAAAATTGGTGAGCAAGTGATCCACCTTCCTGAACTCCCATCCTGGATAAATAAAACAATTGGTCCACCCGGATATGGCTTTCCGGATTATTTTCTCAAACGCCTGGGTTTCCAAGACCCGGGTGGATGTTGTTCCCACCGCTAAAACAGTTTGCCCCTTCTTTTTTGCTTGAGTGATCTTGTTCCAGTTAACCGGTGAAATTTGAAAGTATTCCTGCTCCATTTTGTGGAGGATAATATTTTCTTCGCGTATGGGAATGAAAGTTCCTGGACCTACATGCAGTGTCAGGCGGGCTGTGTCGGTAAATTTTCCGCGAAGAATTCTCAATTGGGACTGGGTAAAATGCAAACCTGCTGTTGGGGCGGCAATGGCTCCGGAATGCAAGGCAAAAACGGTTTGGTAACGTTTTCTATCTAATTCAAGCGTGTGTCGATCCGTATCAAGAGGTCTATGTATATATGGGGGCAGTGGCATTCGGCCATTCTGGTTTAAATAGGCGGATAGCTTTTTATGAGATGAAAATTTTATATGGGCTCGGTTGTCCTGCCGCCTGAGGAATTGGGCACTTAAATCGCTATTCTCAAATTTGAATTCGGCTCCCGGTTTTAAACGGTTCAAACCCTTTATCATGGCTTCCCATACCTCAGAATCAAGTTTGCGAATGAGCAATATTTCAACTTGCCTGGAATTAAATTCCAAACGGGCTTGGAGTTTTGCCGGGATGACACGGGTATCATTAAATACCATCAGGGGATGATTTTTTAGATGGTTTTTTAAGTTGTTAAAAGTATCGTGCGTTAGGGTTTGCTTTTCACGGTCTACTACCAGCAAACGGGACTGTCCTCTGCGCTGGGTTGGTTTTTGGGCTATCAGGTTCTCCGGTAAATCGAAGTCGTAATGGGAAAGTTTAAGTTTCAAGAAGGTCGGCCTGAATAAGCTTAATATTGTCAGCCTATAAATAAAGGAGTGGCGGGGTTTTCGCAAGAACTTTACCACTAGGCGTGGGGCGCAATGTGCCATCGCTTTATTTGGCTAGCAAAGGGCTGTCTCGGCTCAATAAGCTATTGCCCATTTCCTCAAGGCGTAGCCTTGTTGCTCGTTGCCACCGGGTTCGCCGGCGCAATGGCTATTGACCCCATAAGGGAATTATACTATCCTTCCCCTGTTGTATAAGGTGATGTTTTTGGGAACCGGTAGGTTCTTCCTCATCAGGAATATTGTTTAAACATGTTTTAAGCCCCGAATACATGGGCCAAGGAGGGTTTGTGGAAAAAAGGGAGTGGAA
>JYMV01003112.1_pt1 | contig 18369 bp, 14 predicted proteins | sample 338911 | NCBI WGS metagenome assembly JYMV01 (sample SAMN03354496, study PRJNA234377) | hydrothermal vent metagenome | biome: Deep sea; feature: Hydrothermal plumes at the Eastern Lau Spreading Center, Western Pacific Ocean; material: Seawater | place: Tonga | collected 2009 | depth 2000 m m
AAGAAACAAACGCGTTTTGTTGTTTACACTCGATGACGCCGATGGTCTGAATGACTTACTGGAACAATTGTGGACTTTCCAGGTGGACGGGGTGATTGCCCTGGCCGCCCATTTTGATCACAACAGTATTCAGGAATTTGAACAGCATCAGATCCCGGTTGTTTTGTATAACCGTCAGGTGGATGATCATTCGGTCAGTTCAGTCTGTGTCAATCACGAGCAGGGTTTACGGCAACTGGTTGACTTATTAATCGCTCAAAAGCACCAGGATTTTCTGGTGATATCCGGACCCAAAGACTCGGACGTGGCTACAGACCGACGCAACTATGCGCTTAAGGCCTTAGAGAGCCATGGCATTAAAGATGTTCCAGTGGTATTTGGTGACTATTCTTATGAGTCGGGACGCGCAGCATTGGCTGGCTATTTACAGAGCCATGCAGCGCCTACGGCCATTATAGCTTCAAACGATGGCATGGCCATCGGCGCCATTGACGAAGCACGAGAAAACTTCGGTCTGGCAGTCCCTGAAGATCTGTCTGTTGTGGGGTTTGATGGCATCAATGCCGCAACCTGGTATAGCTATCAAATTACCACTATTCGTCAGCCAATTAGTCAAATGACCAAAGCTGCTGTTGATATACTTTTTGAGCAAATTGAACACCCTGATTATCCCGCTGAAACAAGATTCTGGGCTGGCTCCTTAATAGAGGGGAGATCAGTCTCAGCAGCGAGACAAAAATGAATCAACAAGAAGTCGTTTTCCTACCGGGAACGCTATGTAATCGCGCCGTGTTTGAAGAGCAAATCACGGCTTTACAAAAACGCGGTATTACCTGCCATTGTATTGATTTTGGTGAGGCAGACTCACTGGCGGCAATGGCGCAAAAAACACTTGAACAGGTGCAAAGTCAGCGTTTTTCTGTCGTGGCCTTTTCAATGGGAGGCATGGTGGCATTTGAGCTTTTCAGACAGGTGCCAGAGCGCATAGCCTCTTTAGTCTTAATTGCCAGCAATGCCCATGCTGATGTTGAGGGGCGAGCAGAAGTGCGCCAGCAGCATTTGATTCAGGCACAGGCTGAAGGGCTTGAACCACTGATGCGCGATTTGTACATGCCCAACTACCTGTATGCGCAAAAGAAGCAACACCAGGATCTCATTGTCGATATGGCGATGAAGCTGGGTACAGGGGTATTCGAAGCGCAATTAAAAGTGCTGGCAGAGCGTCCGGACTCCACGGCTTTGCTCACCAGCATTGAATGTCCCACTTTGCTCATCGGTGGCGATTGGGATCCTCTGTGTCCGGTTGCTGAGCAGAGTCGGATGCATGAGTTAATAAAAGGAAGTGTGTTGAGCATCGAAATGGATTGCGGCCATTTTGTGACCCTGGAAGCTGCCGGAACGGTTAATCAGTCACTACTTGATTGGTTTGTGGGGGATGACTATGAAGCACTTTAAACAGCAACTGGCAGCAGCTAAACCCTTGCTCGGCACTTTTATCAAAACACCGCACTATCATATTACCGAAGTACTGGGTAATGCCGGAATGGATGTCTTGTGTCTGGATGCGGAACATGCACCTTTTGGCAGAGAAAGCCTGGATGCCTCAATTCTGGCAGCAAGAGTCAGTGATATCCCGCTGTTAGTGAGGGTGCAGGATGATGCCCCGGCTACTTTATTAAATGTGTTGGATATGGGGGCGACTGGCGTAGTCGTTCCGCACGTTAAGTCTGCACCACAGCTGGAGCGGGTAGTCCGGCATTGTTATTTTGGTGACAAGGGACGAGGATATGCCGGTTCCACCAGAGCAGCAGATTATACCCGCAATACCATAACGCAGAACCTCAATCACAATAAACAACACACTGTGGTGGTGGCCCAGATAGAAGATCTTGAAGCTTTAGACAATATTGAAGAAATCTGTCAGGTGGAAAACGTCGATTGCCTGTTTGTAGGACGGATGGATCTCACCATTGCCTTAGGGGAAACAGATCCAAAAGCGCCTGCGGTGCTTGAAGCAGTTGACCTCATAGTCTCGACGGCCAAGCGTTACGGTGTTACCACTGGCATGTTCATTGGTGACCTGGCCGAACTGGAAGGGTGGCTTGCCCAAGGGGTGTGTTTATTTTTGCTGGGCTCCGATCACAGCTTCATGCTAACGGGCGCAAGGCAATTGCGCACCCGATTTGATTCCGCCCAACAAGGCGAATAGTCCGCCAGCACCTCTCAGCAAAACAATTCGAGATAAAAATGATCAGTGTTTTTGATATGTTCAGTGTGGGTATTGGTCCTTCCAGTTCCCACACTGTTGGCCCTATGCGCGCCGCCAACGATTTTAATCGCTTACTCAAAGAGATGGGCCTGTTTGCCAATACACAGCAGGTGATTATTGAGTTGTATGGTTCACTAGGGCAGACCGGCAAAGGTCACGGCACCGGTAAAGCCGTGATATTGGGATTATCCGGTGAAGCCCCTGAAACCATAGATGTTGAGCAGGTGGATAGCGTGCTACAGGCTGTGGAGAAAAACGAACGGCTTTGGCTGGATGGTGAACGCGAGATCGAATTTCCACGCACCAATGCCGTTGTTTTTCATCGCAGAAAATCGCTACCGTTACACGCCAACGGAATGACTTTTCACGCTTTGAGTGGTGGCCAGCGGCTTTTCAGTCAGTCTTATTATTCCATCGGCGGTGGCTTTATCATTAAAGAGCAGGACTTTGAGAAGCAACGGGTTTCGGCATTACAGCAGGTACAACAGGCCGTGCCTTACGCTTTTGATAGCGCGGAAGAGTTATTGCGAAAATGTCAGGCCAATGGTCTTAGTATCAGTGCGTTAATGCTGAAAAATGAAGAAGTTTTTCAGAATAAACAAGCTATTATCGACAAGCTTTGGCATATCTGGCAGGTGATGCAGGCCTGTATTCAAAGAGGCATTGCCACTGAGGGGATTTTGCCCGGTGGTCTTAAGGTGACACGCAGAGCACCAGCTTTGTACCGGCGGCTTAACAGTGAGCACAGTCTTGATCCCATGTTAGCCATGGATTGGGTGAATCTATTTGCCCTGGCGGTGAATGAAGAAAACGCAGCCGGTGGCAAGGTAGTGACTGCGCCTACTAATGGTGCGGCGGGCATTATTCCAGCGGTCCTGAGCTATTACCACAAGTTTGTTCAGCCAGTCGACAAGGATATTGCCAGTCGTTACTTGCTTACCGCTGCCGCTATTGGCATTTTGTACAAGAAAAATGCGTCAATTTCTGGCGCCGAAGTGGGCTGCCAGGGAGAAGTTGGCGTAGCCTGCTCTATGGCTGCAGGCGCTCTCACGGAAATTCTTGGCGGCTCACCAGCGGCGGTAGAAAATGCCGCTGAAATTGGCATGGAGCACAATCTGGGGCTGACCTGTGATCCGGTGGGAGGATTGGTTCAGGTGCCTTGCATCGAACGCAATGCTATGGGAGCCGTGAAAGCTATTAATGCATCCCGTTTGGCCTTGCGAGGCACTGGCGTACAAAAGGTCTCGTTAGACAAGGTCATAAAAACCATGTGGGATACGGGCAATGATATGAAGTCTAAGTACAAGGAAACCGCGCGAGGTGGTCTGGCGGTTAATATTATTGAGTGTTAAAGGGGTAAAATGCCAGTCTGCTTGACTGGCATTCAATTGATAAAAATCAGGGGTTTGATATGGCGGCAGTGCGCTCGATGATATCCAGCCCTTGCTGTTTCAACCAATAGGGAATGTCTATAATCACCCAGTTCTCTTTCAGTTTATCGCCTTCTCGCCGGTAAACGTCCACTACTCGCATATCTGCTGGCTTATCACCACCGGGCAAGCCCAAAAAGCCACCTATTGCGGTATTGGTCAGGTTTGGCCAGCCAAAAAAGCAGGCATAATTCCCTTCCGCAAAGCGACATACATGGCCGTTGAATTTTTTGCCTTTGAGCCCCTGTCTAAACGGGTATTGATGGTGCTGTTGATAGCGCTCTATTGTGTAGCTGGTACCGATTCCGGCCGGACCATACCAGGCCATATCACGATGCCAGGATTTAGCCAGAAACTCCGGACTACAGGTATCGTTGCCTGTTTGATTGAGCTGCGACAAATCGCTGATCATGGTGTTTACTAACGACAGGGTAGTGGCTGATTCCTGCTCAGATTGCGCGTCAAATAACAGGCCGTCGTGAGTGGCTGGGCCAGGACAAATGGCGGCTGCGCCGGTTTGAACAGGTAGTGGGTTTAGCCCTGCTTGTTGCATAAAGCCGATGATGTCACAAAAGAAACCGCTGCGGGTGATGGTATTGTCCTTTACACAGTGAAACTCGGCATAGCGTAACAGCGCGGTTTTTTTGGTAGCCCGGATACCCAGCCAGTCATGGTCGAACAGCCCCATAAAATGGCCCATACTCATTACCCATACATCGCCATCGATTTCACTGCGCCCGGCCATGAAAATATCTTGCCTTCTTTGCAGGTGTTGCAAAGCTTGGTAAATAGGCTGCCATACTTGGCTACTCACCGACTCGCTGCCGGTTATTTCATTGAATGGATAGCAACCAAAAAACTGATAATCCGCCGCTAAAAAAGGACTGATAGCGTCGTTTATTGTTTTCGAAGTCGCTTTATCCATGGCACTAAACAAAGACTGAATTAGTTTCTTTTCTTCGGTAAATCCAGACATTATTAAACTCACTTCTTAATTAAGGTATTGACTATTGAGAAATCATGCTATTGAATAATGACTTCGAAGTCAATTTGTAATATAGTGGTTAAAAAGGTTAACAAACTGTAGCAAATAACTGCGCTTGGGGAATAATTATGAGTGAGTTTGGTTCACTAAACTGGGCAATTTTGATTATTTACACCTTAGCTAACCTGGCGTTAGGTTTGGTGATTGGCAAAAAAATAGAAACCGCACAGGATTTTTATATCGGCCAAAAGCAAACGCCCTGGTGGGCCATCGGAATTTCCGTCATCGCGACTTATGTGAGTGCCATGACATTTTTGGGAGCGCCAGCATGGGCTTACTCTCAGGGGATTAGCGTAATAGCCTTACACCTGAATTACCCTCTGGTGATCATGGCTGTCATCATTTTCTTTTTCCCCTTCTTTTACAACGCGGGTGTCGCTTCTATTTACGAGTATCAGGAAAAGCGCTTTGGTCGTCGAGCGCGAGGCTTGATCTCGGGGATCTGGCTTGTTAGTCAAACCATGAGCTCAGCAGCCGTGCTCTATGCTACCTCTTTGGTACTCAGCTTTATTACCGGGGTTCCGGTGGTCTGGGCAATTATTATTGTTACCGTAATCGCTTTGGTTTACACCATGCTGGGTGGGATAACCGCGGTAATCTGGACCGATGTCATTCAGTCCATCATCTTATTTGTTGGGGCTGGCATAATCATGTATGCCTTGCTTGACCTGTCTTCGCTGCCGTTAACGGATTCTCTGGCTGAACTGAAATCTCAGGGCAAGCTTGACCCGTTAAATTGGGATATTGATTTTACAGAGCAGACTACGGTCTGGAGTGGCATCATCGCCATGACGTTTTATCACATCACGGTTTACGGTACTAACCAGATGATGGTGCAACGCACACTGGCTGCACGAAATATCGGCGATGCCAAAAAGTCTTATTTACTGATGGGCTTTTGTGCCTTTTTCATCTACATGTTTTTTATTCTGATGGGCGTGTTGTTCTACAACTACTATCAGGGCAAAACCTTTGAAAACAGCAATACCATCATTCTGCAGTTTGCCGCTGAATATGGAATGCCTGGGTTGATGGGCATAATCGCAGCGGCCGTCATGGCGGCGTCCATGTCCAGCCTGGACTCAGCGTTTAACTCATTATCTACCGTTTCCACTATCGACTTCTATCGCAAGTATTTTCGAAAGCACGAATCTGAAGAGCACTATCTGAATGTTTCCCGTGTATTTACTTTCATCTGGGCGGTGATCATCATTGTGCCGGCAATCATGTACCACCTGTACAGCGAAGGCTCCATCCTGGAGGTCCTGAGTAAAGTGGGGTCTTATTTTGTCGGTGCTCAGTTGGGCATGTTCGCACTGGGCTTTTTCTCTAAACACGCTACCGAGAATGGCTTGTTGGTAGGCACATTAACCGGCTTTGTTGCGGTTACCCTGACGGCGCTGTTTACCGATGTTTCCTGGCCCTGGTATTGCCTGATAGGTGCGGTTGCCAATGTGGCGGTGTCGATTGTTGCGAGTCTGATCATCGATGGTAAGCAGACCGCCTATTCACCTTATTCGGTTAAAGGTCAACAAGCCTGGTTTAAACAGCAGAAACTACCTGAAAAAGAAGATGGTTGGTATTTGGTGCCAGGCAAAGTAGACAAAGTGAATTACCTGCTATCTAGTTTTTTCCTGCTCACTCTGGTGATGCTGGCTGTAGCCCAATATTTATTTTGACGAGGAAGTATTATGTCTAAAATTATTGATGCCTTTTACCAGGCACTTGTAAACCAGCAAGATGTCAGTTCTTATCTTGCCGATAAGCTAGTCTGGGCTGCTTCCCATCCGGTTAACTCTGTAGATGGTAAAGCGCAAGTGGTAACCTCCTTCTGGCAGCCTTTGCAGTCTGCAATGCCGGATATTCAGAGGCGCACAAGCATAAGTTTGTCACTGCGGGTTGGCGAGAGCGAGTGGGTGTGCGAAACCGGGTATTTTGTGGGGACGTTTGCCAATTCCCTGTTTTCTATTCCGGCTACCGGCAAGTCATTATTTTTGCGTTTTACTGAAATGACCCGGGTAGCCGACGAGCAGATTCAGGAGAGCTATGTGATCCTGGATTTCCTGGATGCTATGAATCAGGCAGGTGTTAACCCCATCAGGGCCAGTTTAGGTCACGCCGGATTGGTACCTTCTCCTGCAACACAAGATGGCTTAGTACGCCATTGTGTTACACCAGAGCAATCACAGCATACCGCCACGTTGGTGAAAAATATGCTGACCGAGTTGGGCAAATTTGACGGTAAATCGTTGTTGAGTATGAAGCTGGAAGATTACTGGCATCCCGATTTTATGTGGTATGGACCAGCTGGCATAGGTACTACCAGAGGCATTCAGGGCTTCAGGCAACACCATCAGGGGCCATTTGTTTTCGCTTTCCCGGATCGCAGTATTGATCACTCCATGGCTTTTATCGCTGACGGCCACTACGCCGCGACGGGAGGCTGGCCGCATATGCACGGTACCCACTCAGGAGAACATTGGCTGGGATTACCTTCTACTAACAAGCGCATTTCATTAAGAGTGATGGATATCTGGCGCAGGGAAGGAGAGCTACTGGTGGAAAACTGGGTGGCAATCGACATCATTCATATGCTGTTACAGCTTGGACTGGATGTTTTTGAGCAAATGAAAAAGTTGACCAATCAGGATTCCGGAGGGCAACTATGAAGGCCAGCTCCGCAGTGACCAATGTCTACTGGAAAACGTTAGGCGAGTTGTTAGAGCCGGGTCCCAAAAAACATCAGGACCTGCCCGGATTCGATGATGAATTTGTTGATATCGTTGATTACATCATCCGCATTACCCATAGGATATGGGAGCAAAAGGACATAGGTAAGTGTTACGACTACTATGCCAGCTATTGCCCGGTGCATACTCTGGGCGGCTATTGTGACGATGTTGAGGTAGTGGTTCAAAATACACTGAAGACCATTGCGGCCTTTCCCGATCGCTCCTTGATTGGTGAAAATGTGGTTTGGAGCCAGGAGCCGGACGGAAGTTACTATTCATCTCACCGTATCACCAGTGTCATGACCAACAAAGGCAGCTCTGAATTCGGGCCAGCCACCGGTAATACCGGGCGAGTAACCACCATTGCGGATTGTGTCTGCAAGGACAACCGAATTGTTTATGAGTGGTTAATGCGGGATAACAGTTTTTTGGTGAAGCAACTGGGCATTACACCTTTAGAGGCCGCCAGACACCAGGCTAAATCTTCCGTACCAGAGGCCTTTTCCGATTGGATAAACAAGGAATTTCAGCGTGTGCGACAGCGCAAAGCTTTGTATGCAGAAACCAGCAATGCAGCTGCCTCGGCTCTGCTGCCATTTATGATTGACTGGGTCGATACGCTACTGAATAAAAAGAATTTTAATCACCTGGCGCAGTTCTACCATCTGGACGCGAAGGTGCAGTGGCCGGGCGGACGTAGAACCACAGGAATCCCGGGTACTTCCGGTATATTTACCCAATGGCTAGCGCAATGTCCAGATGCGGTAGCCACCCTGGATCACATTGCTGTGGTGCCGTTTGATGAGCAAACAACGGACGTCGCCATTCGCTGGTCTTTGGCTGGCACTTTTAATCCACGTGACAGCGAGTTGAGCGAGTTTTCAGGTCGGCCATTCTTTGTTTTGGCGGGCTCCCACATGCGTATTAAGCAGGGAAAAATTATCAAAGAATGGACCGTGTTTGATGAGGTAGCCAGCCTGGCTAATCTGATCCGTCATTTACCGGGAGGCACAGGAAATTAAAATGAACAAAAAGGTATTTGATGTAATTTGCGGTATATACAGCAACGGCGATTTGCAAGGGATTCGCGGGCATTTACTGCACAGTACCGCCTGGCAGCAGGGCTTGTTTACCGCCTACGGGGAAAGCCAGCATACCAGGTTGTGGCTAAACTGGTTGACCCAATGTGGTGTCTCAGACATTCAAAAAGTGTGTCAGGTGGATAGCGGTGCCGGGGAATCAGCATTGCTATTGGAAATGAAACCCTCTAAATCGACGCGTCCGGTACGTACGCTGTTTTATTTGGAACATAACGATAAACATATCAAAGAACTGGATATGTCGGTGGATACCAGCATGCTCAAAGCTGGATTGGATATGGAACAGGAAGCCTTTAGTCGCTGGTGGCCTGAGCCGGATCCCATCATTATCAGCGATTACGATCAGCAATTGCACCCCAAGACGCATCACGCTTCCCCAAAAGACTTACTGGCGGGGCAATCAGAGCACCTGACAGCACTGAATCAATGGTGGGATATCTGGCAACTTATCCAGTTAAGTAACATTTGGCAATTGTATGGCGATGACTCTGAGGTGTACTTTCCCGGCGATGAACAATCCAAATCGGTAAATGGACTGTTTGATTTTATATCACGGCTGCTCAATCAACTGTCACGGCATTATTGTCAGCTAGAAGGCATTATTCAGGATACCGAAAAGCGCAACCAATTCGCCATAAAATGGTACCTGGAGGGGGATTTGCGCTCCGGCAAAGAGGTGAAAAAGGTTCGACTGGCCTTTAAGAGCTTCATTGCGTTGCAGGATGGCAAAATTGCCACTGAGTATCTGGTATTTGATCGGGTGGCATTTGATAAACAATTCCCGGATAACCAGCTTCGCTTGTGTTGAGCTTAATTTTTTAGCCTAAAGACATCACCAGCTACTTGTTTTGGTGATATGTCTCTCCCTGTCAAAGCGGTGTTTCTCAGTCCAGATATGCTGCTTTGAGAAAAATCTCTGCCAGGGCTCACTTATAGAGTGAGCCTTCTACTCCCTTTTATACTTCGAAGTCATAAAATCTTGTCGCCATAACTTGTTGAAAAGTAACGGTAATATATTATTTGTGCTTGATTTGAGGTGTAATTGTTGATTTTTTGTTAATTTCCTCTTGACTTGTTTTGCATTCGAAGTACAAAATTAAACCTGTAACCTAAACTGGTCTATGCTGAGTAGTGGATTGATAAGGCTGCTCTGAAAATAATGAGATATGCACACAAGTATCGAAGGAAATAACATGAAACCTATTTGCCCAATTCAAAGACGTTCAATTATCGCGATGGCTGTGGTCAGTGCACTGCTACCAAACCTGGCTTCTGCACAAGAAACTGAAGAAGAAGCCTCTGGATTAGAGAGAATCCAGGTTACTGCTAACCGGCGTGCCCAAGACTTGCAAGAGGTGTCTTCTTCGGTAACGGCATTGGGCGAAGAAAGCATAGGCCGGGCAGGTATCATTGACATGACGGGCCTTGAAAACGTTGTACCTGGATTGCGCATGGGGGTATCCGGAGGCGAACTCAGACCAGCGATGCGCGGTGCGCGAACTAATGAGGTTGGGGTTGCCGGTACCGGGATTGCAGAGCAAATCGTCGGTATCTTTCAGGATGGTATTTATGTACCAACCACAACCGGCGGCTTAGGTGCTTTGGTGGATTTGGAGCGTATCGAAGTGCTCAGAGGTCCACAAGGTACGCTGTACGGCAGAAATACCTTTGCGGGTAGTATCAACGTAATTACTAACAAACCGGTACAGGGTGAATTGCTCGGTAGCGTCAAGGTAGAAACCGGCGCCTATAACCGGAGCAAATACGAAACTATCGTGAATGTTCCCCTGTCTGAAAGCGTCGCCAGCCGAATTGTAGTAGCCGGCGATCGTCACGATGGCTACATTGAAAATCACGTATTACCTGGCCCTTCAGACGATTTACGGGAAAAGAATCAGTTTTACGCCAGAGCGGTAACCGAGTGGGAAGTGGATAACGACCTGACGGCGACACTGCGCCTTGACTACTTTAAAAAAGACGCTAACTCGGAAGCCATCTGGGGTTATCAGCAAATTGCAGGTTACCAGCTAACCGAAACCAGCGAAGGCTCAGGGGAATTTAATCCAACCTCTATTGTCACGCCCGGTCATATCTATCAACCCGCCGATGCTCAGCGAGATGACTTTGGTCCCTACGATGTATACCGCAACGCATTTTCTCTGGATAAACAAGAGAGCTTTACTGCAACTTTGACCCTGGATTACAACACTGATTTCGCTAACTACAAGTGGACCACCAACTATTCTGAGTTAAGTGGTAAGCAGTTTTACGACAATGATTACAGTGATGGTGGTATTGATTTTGTTGGTGGTTTTGGTCGCCAGGACGATCAAGAAACCTTCTCCTCAGAATTGCAAATATCTTCGAACTCTGAGGGGCCGCTTACCTGGATAGCCGGACTTTTCTACTTTGATCAGGAAGCGGACTGGGAGTGGTTGTGGCGTGAAGACACCACAGGTGACGGCACCGCTGACAGCGTTGTGGTGCCTTCCTGGGGTAACCCCAATCACGATCCCCACACCGTTGAATCTATTGCTGCATATGGTCAGATCCGCTATCAGGTAAATGATGATTTGCGTCTGGTGGGCGGTCTGCGGGTTAACCGCGACGAGAAAACCTTTACCGGCGAATCTATCCCTGATTGGGATGACTCTGCGGTATTGTGGAAAGCTGCGGTTGAATACGATCTTAATGACGACGTGATGGTTTATGTCAGTGGCGCGACAGGTTATCGCACCGGTGGTGCCAATGACGCACGTGTTGTGTCCAGAGGTGCTGATCCGCTTTACGATAATGAAGACGTAATTTCTTATGAAGTTGGTATCAAGAGCTTTTTGTTAGACGGAACCATGCGTTTCAACGCCTCTTTATTCAGCAATGAATATTCCGATGTTAAAGCCCAGTTGTTTGCCGTGGCCTGTAACGACACCAGCAGTAATGAAGATGTTTTAGACTGTGTTGCTGGCGGGCGTTCCACTACCTTTGAGTATTACGAAAACGGCGGTGACGTTACTACCCGTGGCCTTGAAGCCGAACTGCAATGGTTAGCTATCGATAACCTGACATTGAGCGCAAACGTTTCGCTACTGGATAGTGAATTTGACGATGGCTTTAAAGTCGGAAACGAATTACTGCGTCCGTTACTGGGATTGGGCAACTTTGAAGGTCGCCAGGACGTGAATGACAACAGCAGTCAATTTGATTTCAGTGGCTGGTCGCCGGCTATGGCCCCGGATTATAGCGTGGGCTTGTCTGCCAGCTATGAGTTTAGTTTAGGTGGTGATGAGTATGTTATCCCGCATATTCAACTGAACTTCCTGGATGACTACTATGCGTTTGACGTGAACATTCCGGAAGTCAAAGTGGATTCCCACATGATTGCCGATGCGCGCGTGACCTGGTTGGTGAATGACAGCATTACTGTTGAAGCCTTTGTTAAAAACATAGGCGACAAAGAGGTGCTAACCCGATCTGTAGTGCATTCACAAATCAGAAATGGCTTACCCATTAATTCCATACAGGCAAACTGGAATAACCCTCGCACCTGGGGAATTAGTCTGAAGTATACCTTTTAGGTAACCCTTAGCTGCACGGCTTTTCAGCTAACCCGGAAAGTCGCGCAGCCTTTTTTTGACCGGTAATGTTGACGGTCAACCATACAGAACAACAGCGGCATAAGCTTATGAACCATCGCCAAATCTGTTTTAGTTTCTTGTTAGTTACTCTGCTGAGTTTTCAGGTTAATGGAACTTGCACGTTAAATGGTTCAGACGGTTGGTATCCGGTTTACTTTAAAGATGCCAAAAGCCAACAATGGCAGGGGATCATGCCCGATGTGGCTCGACTTCTGCGCAGCGAAAAAGACATTCCCATCGAAATCATTGACAGGGTAGTTCCCTGGAAACGGCTGTTTATCGCACTGGATGAAGGTCAACTGGGAGCCGTTGGTGGCGCTTACCAAACTCAGGAAAGAATGGCGAAGTATACGCTTTCGGTTCCGGTGGTCAGTGATGATATTCACATTTTCGTCGCCAAAGGCAATGAGTTTGAGTTTCAGCAGTTACAGGACTTAAAAGGCCGCAGGGGCATTCGTCCCAGAGGTAGTTTAGGAGAAAAGCTGGAACTGTTTGCCAAGGCTGAGCTGAAAAAGTTCAAGAAAAAAAGAAATGTGAATGTGATGTTCCGTATGCTGGAAGCTGGACGCGCAGACTACGCTATCACTAGTTTAAAAACCGGTGAAGAAGAGATCAAAAACACGCCTCGCTTTAGTCAAACTATCAGTATGTTACCCATGCCCGCAATCCGCAACGGCATTCACTATGTGTTTTCAAAAAGCGGCGATTGTCAGCCATATATTCAGGCCATTAATCAGGCATTAAATGAGTTCAAAAGCGATGGCACCATAGCGCGGGTGGTCTCTCGCTATCTCTGAGGCATAGCGCTGAATCCTCTCTGCTGGTGAATGTAAAACAGATTGTCAAACAGTAAGAAGGTTTTCCCGGAGGGGGTTATGCAAAAATCAATTTCTAAAAAACTCATTGTGCTTGCTTCCATCGTGATTGCGGTGTTGTTGTCTTTAAAAGGCGTTTATAGCTATGTGTCCGGGAAATCCTCGTTACTACAGGCCAGAGCCTATGAAATCGATTTAGCCGCAAAACGCATGAATTTGACGCTGCCCGTCGCGATCTGGAATTTTGAAGATGAAGCCGTCAGGCAATCAGTTACAGCCGAAGTAGAAGGCATATATGTTGATGGCATAGTGTTAAAAGATCAAAACGGCCAAGTTATCTTTCAGGAGGGAGCTGAGCGCGGTAAGCAGGTTAAACAGGTGGATTTAATTTATCGCGAGTACGGTGAAGATAATTTGGTGGGTAAGGCAACCATTTTCATCAATGAGTCTCATCTGCAAAATCAGCTGAATGACATTGTGTTGTCGGCGGTGCTTACTGTACTGCTACCTGTGATTACGCTAATCGTTGCCCTGATTATCATTGTCAGAAAGTACCTGAGTCGTCCGTTACATGATGTTAATGCCGCGCTGGCTGATATTTCAAAGGGCGAAGGTAATCTCACCCAACGACTAAAAATCAAGCGCCAGGACGAACTGGGGCAATTGTCAGATTCCTTTAACACCTTTGTCTCTAAGATTCATGACCTGGTGATTTCCATCTCCGGAACGGTGGATAAACTCAATAACTCTGCTGATGACATGAACCAGTTTGCCGGCATCGCAGGCGAGCGCATGCAAAGTCAAAAATGTGAAACTGACCTGGTAGCTACGGCGATTTCGCAGTTAGCGGCCACTTCCAAAGAGGTCGCTAACAATGCTCAAAAAACCTCGGATGCCGCTACCGGGGCGAAGAACAATGCCGACAAAGTCGGGGCTGTAATTTCAGAGTCGGTTGGTTACAGCGAAGAATTGTTTTTGCAGTTAAACGACGCATCAGCGGTAATGCAGGATTTACAAAACAATGTATCGGACATTGTGAAAGTGTTGGAAGTGATTGGCGGTATCGCAGAACAGACTAATTTGCTGGCGCTTAACGCTGCCATTGAAGCGGCCAGAGCCGGGGAGCAGGGCCGTGGTTTCGCCGTAGTCGCTGATGAAGTTCGAGCGTTGGCGGCGCGCACCCAAGAATCCACCCATGAAATACAGGGCATGACTAATCGTCTGGAAGAAGGTGCGGCTAAAGCGGTAATGGCTATGCAATCCAGTCAGGAAAAAGGCAATCGCTCTGTGTCAGCGGTCAGGGAAACCGAAGAGTCTATTGCCGGAATACTGGGGCTAATCGAGAGCATCATGAATATGTCCGGACAGATTGCGGTTGCCGTTGAAGAGCAAAGTACGGTAACGGAAGAGCTGGAGCAAAATATCAGTCGAATTGTCTCCGCAGCAGACGAAAGTATCACCATGATTGACTCTATTTCCGCCACATCGAAAGGGGTTAGCCAATACGCCGCTCACCTGAATGACGGGGTGCATAAATTCAGCTATTAAGCTGTGAGCTATGCGTGCGCTCCTTTGATAAGGGGATAAGGTCCCGAACAGGGACCTCGCATGGATTATTGCGCCAGATGGGAAATGGAGTACAAACCCCGTGTTTCGCTGGTTTTTCTGCGGATTTCTTCCAGTGCTTTTTTCTCGCTGGCATCAAACAGGGCATTGATGAGGCGATTGAAGTGGTCGTGCATGGCTTTTCTCGCCGCTGATGAATCTCGCTTGGCAATGGCTTCGTAAATGGCGGTGTGCTCTTTCAGGCGTTGCTCTACGCCCTGAGAGCAAACATCTTCATAGGCTGCAATAATTTGCGGACGAGTGCGCCTCAATTCCCATAAATTTTTAACCGACAATAACAAGGCGCTATTGCGAGTGGCTTTGGAAATAATCTCATGAAAGCGTTGATCGGCTTCTTCTGCCGTTTCTGGCGATTTCATATCTTCCAGAGCTTGTCCAAGTCTTTGTAACTCTTCTTCTGAAATTGTCGCAGCGGCTAAGGCCGCGGCTTCTGCTTCCACCAGGGCTCTGGCCTGAGTCAGTTCAAAAGCACTGATTTCTTTGAGCAACTTGTCGGATTCATCTGCGTCAGTGACAAATACGCCCGAGCCGGTTTTTACTTCCACCTTACCACGCACTTCCAGGGCTATAATTGCTTCTCGAATAGTGGGGCGGCTGACGTCAAATGCTTCTGCCAATTCCCGCTCGGCAGGTAAGCGACTGCCCGCGGCATATTCACCTTGCTCTATTAACGATTCGAGTTTATCAACTACAGTCCAAAAGCGACGACGACTTTTCATTTAAGAGATCTCTTGTGTTTATTGGTAATAATTAAACATTTCACAAAAACATTTGTTCTGCCTATATAAAACCTGACCTCAGGAAATATCAGGGCAAATCAGGCGAGTAGGTATTTGGGCCTGCAATTGTAAATTGGTAATGCCTCTTTAATCAATTGGTAACATAGCTAGTTGTGATGGGCTTGTCAATTATTCCGCTTGCGGATCGCAAGGCATTAGGGGGATTCCCCCTATCATACCATTATCAGAGTGCACAGAGTCCACAAAACAGCCGCACCCGCTGCCGCCATGGTGGCTGGTATGATCTGAGTTTTAACGTGATCCATTAAATCGCAACCTGTGGTCATGGCACTGAGAATCGTCGTGTCGGAGATAGGCGAGCATTGATCGCCATAGACGCTGCCGTTTAACACTGTAGCAAAGCAAATCATCATGAATATTTCCGGATGAGCCAGACCCTGGGATTGCGCAATTGCCCAAGCCAATGGCATCGCCAGCGGAAAGGCAATTGCGTAGGTTCCCCAACTGGTACCGGTGGAAAAAGCGATAAGCATGGTCATGAGCTGTAAAATCACTGGTAACGCCCAAAAGGGCAGTTGTTGACCTAATAAATCCACTAAAAACAGGCCGCCGCCAATTTCCTTACTGATGCCGCCAATGGTAATGGCCAGCATTAATACCACAGAAGCCACTACCACGCCTTTCAGGCCATTGCCAAAGCCGTCCATGATTTGTCCTAAGGTCATGCCTTTTACCAGGGCCATCACCAGGCACAGCGCCAGTGCTGCACCAAACGCCCAGTGAATCTTGGGCGTACCTAAAAATACAAAGGTCAGAATCGCCACAGCCAGCAACATCACTAAGGGTAAAATGAATTCCAGAGGTGAGGAACGATAGCCGTCCGGTACCTGAGGGTGATGCAGCTCTTTAGCGCTGATGGGTTTTGCCGATGGCGCATCTAACTCGCCGGTGGCTTGAGTGCGTTGCCAGGCATTTCTCAGCGGTTTGCCGGCTAATTGAAAGTGATTCAGGCTAACCAGCAGGGTGCCGGTAATGGCCAACATGGCATAGAAACTAAAGGGAATACTGCTAAAGAAAAAACTGATGCGGTCTGCTTCGGTGGCCAGAAAGGTAACGCCTGGTACAAAAATCAGGGCCTGCACATAGGCGGGCCAGGCATTAAAAGCGATCAGTGAGGCGATGGGCGATGCGGTTGAATCCACGATGTAACTCATTTCTTCATGGCTCACTTTGGCTTTATCAGCCATGGGTTTTACCGTGGTGCCCACAAGCACTGTACTCATGGTGCCGCCCTGAAAAAACAAAACTCCCAAGCTCCAGGCGATGACTTTTGCCGATCGCGGTCCTTTGACAAAGTGCCGGGTCATGTATTCGGCGAAGGCCTGTGCTGCACCGGTTTTAGACCAAATTCCCAATAAGCCGCCCAACAACCATAAGTATAAAATCAAAATACTGGCAGCGTTGTCGGTGCCCACGCTGGGGATCAGTACTTCACCGGTTATATCAAATTTGCCCAAAATAATGGCGCCCACCAGGATTCCGCTTAGTAACGCCGCCACTGGTTCGCGGGTCAAAAGACACATCAATATTGCCACCAGGGCCGGTAATAACGACCAGATCCCCAGGTGATAATCTGCTTTTAATAGCAGTATGTTTTCCGGGTTGTTATCTTCGTAAACCCATTGGGTTTTGATTTCTGGCGCGCCCTGTAATTGGTTTAGCGCCGCCTGATTCAAGGGCGAAAGTGAACGGGCAATCGGGGTATCGATGGGCACTTCTTTACCGCGCTCGATGTAGACCATTTGCCCTGTGTCATTTTCAAATAAGTCGTAGCTGAGTTGTTGTTCTTTCCAGATGGGAGGCACAGCCATAAAGCAATAGATGGCAGCAATAAGAGAAAGCACCAGGAAAACGCCGGCGCTTTTATTGTTCAGATTTTTAAATGAGATGCTCAATGTTGGATGACCTTATTTTTATTTTTTTGTTGATCACTGCAGCCAGTTTGCCACTATACATAAATTCGCGGAAAAATCGCAAAAATCATACCCAACCAAACACCAGGAACCATTATGAAAAAAACAGTGTTAGCCATACTGGCAGGCTTTATAACAGCTCAGACTGCAGCGCATGACCGCTTTGAAAATGTAGAAATCAAGTCGGCGAAACTTTCGGAATCCGTTCATATGTTAACCGGAGCGGGCGGAAATATTGGCGTTTCAGCAGGAGCTGATGGGGTTCTGGTTATAGATGATCAATTTGAAGAACTAGGACCTAAGATCCGCGATGCTATCAAAGCTATTTCCGACAGCAAAATTCGTTACCTGATTAACACCCACTATCATGGGGACCACACGGGTAGCAATGCCTGGTTTAAGGACAACGAAGACGTCACTATCTTCGCCCACGACAATGTCAGAATGCGCCTGATAAGCGATGAAAAGGTGTCTGGTAGCGCACTTCCTGTAGTGACTTATGAACAGGGTGTGAAGTTTCACTTTAACGGCGACACCATCCACGTTAAGCATGTTCCTGCCAGTCACACCGATGGTGACAGTTTTGTCTGGTTCGAAAAACAAAACATCATTCACGCCGGAGATATGTTGTTTAAAAACTGGTTTCCCTATATTGACCTGGACGGCGGCGGCACAGTGCAAGGCTATATGAATACCTTACAGGCCATGATCGATGCTGCAGATGAAAACACCCAGATAATTCCCGGTCATGGCTCGCTGGCAACCCGTCAGGATTTGCAAAACTCTTTGCATATGCTGCAGGTCACCGCAAAAGAAATCAAAGATCGTAAAGACGCCGGGATGACAATGGAAGAGGCCGTGGCGAAAGGGCTGGACAGCAAGTGGGATAGCTGGTCATGGAATTTTATCCCTACTGAGCGTTGGATTAAGACGTTGTATAGAGGGCAGTAATTATGGCGAGTTGGGAGCGCAAGCTCCCTTCTTCTTATTTGCTATTCAATGTT
>JYMV01018801.1_pt1 | contig 18368 bp, 14 predicted proteins | sample 338911 | NCBI WGS metagenome assembly JYMV01 (sample SAMN03354496, study PRJNA234377) | hydrothermal vent metagenome | biome: Deep sea; feature: Hydrothermal plumes at the Eastern Lau Spreading Center, Western Pacific Ocean; material: Seawater | place: Tonga | collected 2009 | depth 2000 m m
CATGGTATCTTCCCATAAGTTATGCTCGTCGAAAGCATCCAAGACCCTTCCAAGTTGTTGGTCACAAAAAGTTATAAGGGAAGCATACATATACCTTATATGACCTACCGTTTGCTCGTCTTCTCTTACTTCCCTGTAAGGAGGCCAATCAAAAGGTGGGCCATCGTATTCGTGAGGATATAATTTTTGAAATTCTTCTTGAGTAAAAAATGGTTCATGGGGATCAAATGTTTCTATCTGAAGATACCAATTATCCGCGTCCTTATTTCTATTAATGAATTCAAGACCTAGATCAAAAGTCTTGTATTGAGGTTGAAGTTCCGCTCTGTCCATATGCTCACGATTTATGTTGTCTTGTTTCTGAAATCTCAATCTTTGCTGTTCAGGCCATCGATCTGACCCAAAATTTGGGTCCCTAAATTTTTCAACGTCGCCTATCCACTTGTCCCCTTCTTGTCCTCTTACTAAATCAAAGGTTGTGTATCTTTGGTGATAAGTTGCTCCTCCATCTTCCCAGTAATGAAGGTGATCTGTGACCTTGTGAGAGTGGACTCCGTTCCTGTTAAGAATAGAAGGCATGGAATCATCAAATGGTTCTAAAGGCCCCCAAGATCTATGTAAAAAATTATATCTTCCAGTATGCATTTCTCTTCTGGCAGGCATACAAGGCATTGAACCAACATAAAAGTTTTGGAATTGAACTGATCTTTTAGCTAGCCTCTCGAAGTTGGGCGCCTTAACCCATTCATTACCATAAGTAGGTATGAAATGACGACATAATGTGTCATACATAACAACCACACATCTTTTTTTTGCTTCTTTACTCATTAGTTCTTTTTATAAAGAAATTCAATGGGTCAATTATGGGAACATACAGCCCAATCAACAACCTTTTTCATTAATTTGATAATGGCATAATTTGCTAAAAGCTATTAGTATCTAGTTTCTTATTTTATAGAGTAAATATTATGGACATCGAACTCAGTACTGAAGATTTAGCATTTAAGACAGAAGTAAATGAATTTTTTCATACCAATCAAATGGAGAAAGGGGAGGATTATTTTTCGTGGCGTACTAGATGGTTTGAAAATGCCAAAGCAAAGGGTGGCTGGGATGTGCCCAAGTGGCCCGCTGAGTTTGGTGGTCCTGGTTGGACACCAACCCAACATTACATATGGGAGCAAGAAACTGCCAGAGCTACCCTGCCCTTTGACCTTCCTTTTGGCACCAGTATGCTTGCACCAATTCTGATGGGATATGGAAATAAAGAACAGCAGGATAGATTTCTTCCGGATATTAGAGCTAGAAACGTCAATTGGTGTCAGGGCTACTCGGAAACCGGTGCCGGATCAGATTTAGCAAGCTTGAAGACAAAAGCAGAATTATCGGAAGATGGTACTTATTACACTGTTAATGGGTCAAAAATATGGACCAGCGCAGCTCAAATAGCAGACTGGATTTTTTGTTTAACCCGAACTGATGATAGTGGAATCAAGCAAAAGGGTATCACCTTTCTTCTTTTTCCCATGAAACAAAAAGGTATAGAGGTAAAACCTATTATTACTTTAGGGGGAGCCCATAGTGTAAACACTGTTCACTTTACGGACGTAAAAGTTCCCGTCGAAAACCGTATTGGAGAAGAAGGTAAAGGTTGGACCTATGCTAAAGGATTACTTCAACACGAAAGAACAGGACTAGCTGGTTTATCTAGATCTTTGGTAGCCCTTGAAAGCCTTAAAGAAGATGCCCAGTCAGTAAAAAAAGGCAATGGTACCCTCATGGATGATCCTGGTTATAAAGCAAAAATCGCAGAATTAGAGATTGACCTAATGGCGAGTGAATATACTGAACTTCGATGTCTTGCCAGCGCATCTGCTGGTGCTGAATTAGGCCCAGAATCTTCTATATTGAAACTGAAAGGAACTGAAATACAACAAAGAATCCAAAAATTAAAGGTGGAGGCTAGCGGAATTTATTCTCCAGCTTGGGGAGACCAATCAGTCGGTTTACCATTTGCTAAAAGTGGTACAGCAGGATATCTAGCGAGTCGAGCCTACACTATTTACGGTGGTGCCAGTGAAGTTCAACGGGATGTTATTGCTAAAAATGTTCTAGGGCTTACTAAAAGTTCAACAAAATGAATTTTGAACTTTCAGAAGAACAACGAATGATTCAACAGAGTGTTGAGCGCTTTGTAGAAGATAATTATGACCTAAATAGTCGAGTAGCTTTGAGTTCCAATAGCCCAGGTTTTAGTACCGAGAACTGGCACTCTATGGCAGAACTGGGTTGGTTGGGCTTACCTTTTGAAGAAGAAGATGGTGGCTTTGGAGGCAATCAAATAGATGTTCTCGTAGTTATGGAACAGTTCGGTCGCGGCTTAGTTCTTGAACCTTATCTAGCTAGTATCATCATGGGCGGCGGCGCTTTGAAGAGAGGAGGCACAGATGCTTTAAAGAGTGAAATCTTGCCTCAAGTTATTGAAGGCACCTTGCAATTAGCTTTTGCTTACGCAGAAGAACAAAGTAGGTTTGACTTAGACGATGTCATGACATCGGCTCGAAAAGAAGAAGAAAATTTTGTTTTAAATGGTCAAAAATCCATGGTACAAAACGCTGAGACTGCGGATAAAATAGTTGTCTCGGCACGAACTAGTAGTGGCCAAGTTGGTCCACAGGGCATTACTTTATTTTTGATAGACGCTGATGCTGAAGGCTTATCCCTAGATAACTTTCCCACTGTGGATGGACTAAGGGCTTCTGAAATTACCTTAGAGAATGTAAATGTAGGTCCAGACAGAATTCTGGGTGAAGTTGATCAGGGCTTCAGCATATTGCAGTCAGTTGCCAACGATGCAATGCTTGCATTAAGTGCAGAGGCGGTTGGTGCCATGGAAGTCTTATATAAAGATACGGTGGACTACACGCAACAAAGAGAACAGTTTGATCATCCTTTGTCTGAATTTCAGGTTCTGCAACATCGCATGGTTGATATGTTTATGGAATATGAGCAGTGTAAGTCGCTGTTGTACCGTGCAACAATGGAAACCATTCAAGACCCGGAAGCCGCACAGAGAACCATTCATGCTCTCATGCATTTAATTGGAAAGTCCGGAATGTTTATCGGTGAAAATGCTGTTCAACTCCATGGCGGAATGGGGATGACAGAAGAACTTAGAATCGGCCATTACTTCAAGCGCTTGTTAGTTATTGATGCAACGTTTGGAAATGCGGACTATCACCTACAAAAATTCACAACTTTTTCTTAAGAAAACTTGGTGGGTCTGGGAAGACTTGAACTTCCGACCTCACCCTTATCAGGGGTGCGCTCTAAACCAACTGAGCTACAGACCCACTTGCGTGGATGGCGAATCTTACAATGAATAAGTTACTTGCGTAAGGCTTTTACTACCCAAATCACTGGTCCTGACAAAATATAAAGGAGAGCACAAGACAAAAGTACCAAAGGTGGATCAAGAGAGACTAAAGCAAAAATAAAAACTACCATTAAGATAGAAAAGAAAGGAACCCTTTTCTTCATTTCTATCTCTTTAAAGCTGTAATAAGGAACATTTATTACCATTAAGATAGCAATTAAGCCTGTTATGCAGGCGCTAAAAACAGCCAAGGTTGCTCCAACGTATTCACCTTCTATTCCTAAAGAACTTAAATACCATACGTAATAGGCTATTAGGCCCGCTGCAACAGGACTGGGTAGGCCTTTAAAGAATTTATCTTCTGACCCAATGTTAGTATTAAATCTTGCTAGACGAAGAGCTGCAGCTGCAATAAATAAAAATGAAAAGACCCAACCTGCTTGGCCTAGAGAGCTTAGTCCCCATAAGAATATACAAATGGCTGGAGCAAGGCCAAAAGAGATAACATCAGAGAGGCTGTCATATTGTGCTCCGAATTGACTCTCGGCTTTGGCAAGTCTAGCCACTCTTCCATCCAATCCGTCAAAGATCTGAGCAACAAAAACTGCCATTCCAGCATAAATAAAGTTTCCTTCTATAGAAGAAATTATGGAAAAGAATCCTGCGAATAACGAAGCTGTAGTTAAAAGATTGGGTAGAAGGAATATACCTCTTCTCCTGACCTTCTTTCCTCCTTCAGAAACTACTTCTTCATGTTCATCATAAAGATCTAGGTTTTCAGGTTCTTTAGGCACTTGTATTAATTCTTAGCTTTATCAACTAACTTATTTTTAGCTATCCAAGGCATCATTGCTCTGAGCTCCTTACCCACTTCTTCGATAGGATGTGAAGAAGCTTGATCTCGGTAATTTTTCATCTCAGGACCTCCTTTGCCATCGTTGCTTTGTCTACTGTCTGACATGAAGTGTTCTGCAAACTCCCCTGATTGAATTCTTTTTAGTATTGCTCTCATCTCTTCTTTTGTTTCTTCAGTGATGATTTTTGGTCCGCTGGTATAGTCCCCAAATTCAGCCGTATTGGAAATGCTGTAGCGCATATTCTGTAATCCATCTTCGTAGATAAGATCAACTATTAGTTTGACTTCGTGGAGACACTCAAAATAAGCCATTTCAGGGGGGTAACCAGCTTCTACTAAAACTTCATAACCGGCTTGTATAAGAGAAGTAAGGCCGCCACATAAAACTGCTTGTTCACCAAACAAATCAGTTTCAGTCTCATCTTTAAAATTTGTTTCAATAATTCCTGCCCTACCAGATCCGATCGCCATAGCGTAAGCCAAAGCTATATCTTTAGCTTGACCAGAAACATCTTTGTGAATAGCAATTAAACACGGGACTCCTGCACCTTCAACATATTGGGACCTTACAGTATGACCTGGCCCCTTGGGTGCAATCATGATGACATCTAAGTCCTCTCTCGGAACAATCATTTTAAAGTGAATATTAAATCCGTGAGCAAATGCTAAAACAGCATCTTTTTTGATATTTTTACTTATGTCAGAACTATAGGTCGAAGATTGCAGTTCGTCGGGCATCAAAACCATAACCAAGTCTGCCTCTTTGACCGCCTCTTTAACTTCTTGAACCTTAAAGCCTGCTTCTTCAGCTTTTTGCCTAGAAGGAGATTCCTTTCTCAATGCGACACTCACATCCATGCCGGAGTCTTTAAGATTGTTAGCATGAGCATGTCCTTGAGAACCATAACCAACAACTACTATCTTTTTATTATTTAGATGTTCAAGGTCAGCATCTTTATCGTAAAAAATTTGCATAGCTCTCTCCAGAAATTAAATTGTTAAGGTTTTTGATGTAGAGGATATACCCGAAAGCCCTGTTCTTACTACTTCCAAAAGATTTGATTCACTTAAAGAGGTAACTATTTTATCTAATTCCTCTGAGCTTCCTACAAACTCGGCATTCAAAATACTTTCATTTTTGAATAAGACTTGGCCTCCTAAACTGATTACCTTAGCTTCAGCTTCTTCTGAAGAATCTAATTTAATAAGTAGAAGCTCTCTTCCAACATAATCCTCCACAGATAAATCTAAAACCTTTACAACATCAATAAGCTTATTTAGCTGCTTAGTAATTTGCTCAACCACCCTCGCATCGCCTTCAGTGGTCATGGTTAATCTTGACAACGAGGGGTCATCAGTGGGGGCAACTATTAATGATTCTATGTTGTAACCTCTCTGAGAAAATAGCCCGACAACTCTTGATAAAGCTCCAGACTGATTCTCCATTAACAATGCTACAACTCTTTTCATTCCCAGGTCTTAGTTTCTTTATCAAGCCACATGGCATCCAGAGCCATTCCTGCTTCTAGCATTGGATAAACATGTTCATCCTGATCAACAACAATATCAAGAAACACCAATTTATTTTTTAATTTAAAACAATCCTTCATAGCGGATTCTAGCTCTTCAAGTTTCTCAACTTTCATTCCAACATGGCCAAAAGATTCTGCTAACTTAACAAAATCGGGCAAAGAGTCCTCGTATAAGGTTTGAGAAAGTCTGCCGCCGTACTGCATATCTTGCCATTGTTTAACCATGCCAAGAGAAGAATTATTAACATTGATGATTTTTATTGGTAGATCGTATTGTAGGCATGTTGAAAGTTCTTGAATGCACATTTGAATACTGCCTTCACCAGTCACACAGGCAACTGTTGCTCTGGGAAAAGCCAACTGAACTCCCATGGCAGCTGGTAGACCAAAGCCCATTGTTCCAAGTCCTCCTGAATTTATCCATTGCCTCGGTTTATCAAAATGATAATACTGAGCAGTAAACATCTGGTGTTGCCCTACATCAGAAGTAATGTAAGCCTTGCCTTTGGTTTCTTTATAGAGTGATTGAATTACTTGTTGGGGAAGGATTTTCCCGCTTGGGGATGGTTTTTGTAACATATCATGATTTAAACCATGTTCGTTTCTCCAATCTTGGATCTGATTAAGCCAAGGTTCAATTTTTTCTTTATGTAACTTGGATTCGTTTTTCTTCAGCTCGTTTAATAGTTGACGAAGGCAAGATTTAGCTGAACCTACTATGGGAACATCTACTTTAATAATCTTGGAGAGCGAAGCAGGATCTATGTCTATATGAATTTTTTTTGCTCCTAAAGCAAATTGGGCTGGATCATTTGTTATGCGGTCATCAAATCTTGCTCCCACAGCTAGAATAAGATCAGAGTTGTGCATGGCCATGTTGGCTTCATAAGTGCCATGCATACCTAACATTCCAATAAACTTATCGCCGGTAGCTGGATAAGCTCCCAATCCCATTAGAGTGTTAGTGACTGGAAAATTAAGAAAGTTAACTAATTCAATTAACTCCTCAGATGCATCGTTCTGAATTACACCCCCCCCTGCATAAATTACTGGTCTTTCAGAAGCTAATAAAAGCTTAGCTGCTTTTCTTATTTGGCCGGAGTGTCCTTCTTCCACAGGTTTATAGGATCTTATATCGACGTCTTTAGGGTAGCTGTAATCAAACTTATAATCTGGGTCGGTAACACTTTTGGGTATATCTATAACCACAGGGCCAGGTCTTCCAGTAGTGGCAATATGAAAAGCTTTCTTTATTGTCGTTGGAATATCTTCAGCCTTTAGAACTAAAAAACTATGTTTAACAACGGGTCGAGAGACGCCAATCATGTCTGTTTCTTGAAAAGAGTCTGTCCCTATTAGATGAGCTTTCACTTGACTAGAAATAACTATTACAGGTGTTGAATCCATATAGGAAGTAGCTAGTCCAGTAATCGCATTGGTAGCGCCTGGACCCGAAGTGACAAAAACTACACCGGGCTTTCCTGTACTTCTGGCATACCCATCAGCAGCATGGACAGCACCTTGTTCATGCCTTACTAGGACATGCTGAACAGCTTGCTGCTTGAATAAAGCATCGTAAATATGGAGAGAAGCACCACCAGGGTACCCAAATACAAGCTCTATTCCTTCATCCTGAAGGGATCTCATAAGGGCTTCTGCTCCAGATAGTTTTTCTTTACTCATAATAAGTACCTAATAACAGCAAAAAGCTGAAGGTGGCGCATTGTGACACCAGATAAATTGAAGTCAAGAATTCCCAATTTGATCAGGTTCTAAGGTGTTTTAAGGAAAGAGAAATTAAAAACTTTGTCTCTTTCTACAACAATATCAGCAAAAGAAGGCATTTCTTCCAAAATATAACGAGTTAATCTCTCGTAATGCATAACAAATCTAAATACTTCTTGTTTGTTCATTATCTTCTTTTTCATTTCAGGATCTTTAAGTGTTTTAGCTAAGGTCTGTTCTTGCAACCACCTACTTTCATAAACATGTTCCATGTTAGGTACTTTAATCATCAACAATAAATCAAATTTTTCAAACAAGATTTGATAATCTCCTGCTAACTCACTATTACTCCATTTTGACCAGATACCGTTTGGATCTTCTTCTTTTTCAAGTGTATTCATAGGAGGTTTCCAGTTTTCAGTGGAAATAGGTCTAGCGCCACCACACCATGCATCAAAGAAAATAAAATCTGGTTTTCCTTTGTACTCTCGCCAAGTTTCCTTTGGATAATGTTGATCCAGAGGTTTAGAAAAGGATGGTATCGGTGTCAGCGTAGAAGCCTGCGCATGAACAAGACTATTTAAAATATCTAGGCCTAATTTAACATCATGCGTTCCTGGTACACCCCTCACTTTACAAAGAGGATGTATCGATTTGGCTAAACTCTCTCTTTCTTCTGGTGTTTTATAAATGTCATCTATAGAAAAACCTACACTCCTTTTTTTGCAGCCTACTTGGAGAGCTAACTGGACAAATTCAGATAACGTGGTTTTTCCTGATCCCTGGCCTCCTGTGAAACAAATGAAATAAGGGTGATCCCTTTTCTCTAAAGAGTTAAAGAAACTGGTTAAAGGAATAACAATTTCAGTAAAAAAACTATTAGAAATTGAACTAATTTCAAGGTTTTTTGCTAATTCATACAAGCTTTTTTTAGTATCCTCAAAAAGACTTCTGCAATCACTATTGTTTGAATCAGGAAACAAACTCATTGGCTGTTAAGCCTTCTAAACAAACTAGAGGTATCCCATCTGCCTCCCTCTTTTTGCTGAACCTCAGCGTAAAAAGAATCTATTAAATTAGTTATTTCTAAATTGGACCCATTAACTACAGATTCTTCCAGAACAAATCCCAAATCCTTTCGCATCCAATCAACTGCAAATCCGTGTTCATAATAATCTGCCAGCATGGTTTCCCATCTATTATCCATTTGCCAAGATTGAGCCGCTCCCCTTGAAATAACTTCGATCACTTCCTTTGTATTCAATCCTGCTTTTTCTGAAAAATGCATTCCCTCTGCTAAAGCCTGTATCAAGCCAGCTATGCATATTTGGTTGACCATCTTGGTTAATTGACCTGATCCTGAATCCCCCATCCTTTTGGAATATTTTGAATAAAGGTTCAGAACTTGTAGACTTGAGTTAAATGCTTCTTCGTCGCCTCCAGCCATAATAGTTAAAGATCCTTCTTTCGCACCTATCTCGCCTCCCGAAACTGGAGCATCGATAAAAAAAATGCCTTTTTTCAATGAACTCACTGCCATGTTCTTCGCTAAGACTGAAGAGGTTGTGGTGTGATCTACGATAATTCCACCGGGTTCCATGCTTTCTAACACTCCGTTCCTGCCTTGAATTATTTCTTCCACATCTTGGTCATGGCCAACACACACAAAAACCATGTCACATCCTTCAGCCAGTTCAGAAGGGGAAAGGGCGACTTTACCTCCATGCTCTTCATGCCAAAGTTTGGATTTTTCTATAGTACGGTTGAAGACCGTAACACCGTAACCAGCTTTTGAAATATGTCCCGCCATTGGCGATCCCATTACACCAAGACCAATAAAACCTTTATTTTTCATTTTTCCTCCAGGTTAAAGTTACCATTCTTTTTAAACTTGTATTTTTTCTGTACGAATAAAAAAGATCTTCATCTTTAAAAGTACAAAATTGGTTTGATATGACCTCAATGCCTAACCTTTGTAGTCTTCTTAAGCATTCTTGTTTTAGACTGAACAACCACTTTCCATTATTTGAAGAAGATATAAAGCTGGAAATGCTTTGCGAATCTGAATTAACAAACAAAGTGTAAACATCTTCACCTACTTCGTAATTTTCTGATGAAATACAAGGGGCTAACCACGCAACTAGATTTTCTGTTACACACTTAAACTTCAATATGGCGTTCTCAACTATGCCTTTCTGAAGACCTTTCCAGCCCACATGCAAAGCTGATAATTCTGTTCCTTCTTTGGAAGATAATATCAATGGTAAGCAATCAGCAGTTTTGATAGCTAAGGCAATATTTTCTTCTTCGGTATAGAGGCCATCGCAAGCATCAATTAAATCTTCTGTACTGGCATGGACTGACCCTACCTTAGAACCATGCACCTGATCCAACCAAACAATCGGCACTCCCAATTTAGATCCTACAAAGTCTTCAAGGGATCTACTTTCCCTTAGCTCAGAAGAGTGCCTTTCAAAATATGCCTTAGTTAGCATGAAAGAAGTAACCCCATTACCTAATAACTGATCTGGTTTAATTAGGAGCTTATGAATCATCTTCTTGTAGGGTATTTATTAAACTTGCCATGTCTTTAGGTAATGGGCTTTCAAAAGTTAAAATTTTCTCTGATGAAGGGTGAGTAAAAGTTAATGCGCTTGCATGTAAAGCCTGTCTTTTAAAGTTATTTATTTCTTGCCTAAGATTTTCAGATGTACCCTTTGCATATTTTCTTCTACTGCCATAAACAGAATCTCCTACTATGGGAAAACCTAGATAAGATAAATGCACTCTTATTTGATGCGTTCTTCCAGTCTCTAAAGAAACATCCAGGAGAGAATAGCCATTCAAGTTCTTTACTGTTTTAAACTTAGTTATAGCCTCCTTTCCTGATTTAACGACAGCCTGTTTGGTTCTAATTTTTGGATGCCTGCCTATTGGTTTATCTATAACTCCGCTCAAACTAGGCTCTCCTACAACCAAAGCATTATATTTTCTATTAACCGTCCTTTCTTTTAGCTGATTAACAAGATTTAAATAAGTCTTTTCATTTCGTGAAACCACCATTAGTCCAGAAGTATCTTTGTCTAGCCTATGAACTATTCCCGCTCTTGGTAAGTAAACCAGTTTTGAATCAAGATTAATTAGTCCATTAACCAAGGTACCCGTAGGATTTCCTGCTCCCGGGTGAACTACTAATCCAGCGCTCTTATTAATAACTAATACATCTTTGTCTTCATATATTATTTCCAGTTTTATATTTTCAGGTTTATCTTCTAACTGAGGTGCTTCTTCGGCAGCTATCTCTATCAGCTCATTTCCTTGAAGAATGTACTTAGGTTTAGTTTCTTTACCATTTACTTTCACGGCCCCTTGTTTAATTAATTTTTGTAGATGACTCCTAGAAAATTCAGTAAATGCTTCCGCTATGGCAAGATCTACTCTCCTGCCCTTTTGGTCGGCTTTGATATTTAATGTTAAATCTATTTTTCGATTCATTTGTTCGATTAATACTTAGTTAAGGAACCATAAAATTCTTTTTCTGTCCAATATCTATACAGAAATGTAGAATCAGCAATCCAAATGCTAAAGCACCATAATATCTACTCATTAAATAAGATAATTAAAAGATCTTCATTACTTTTATTTTGTTCATTTTTTTTGATTGTCTCTTGTTCTAACAATGAGGAACAACCTGATGAACGTTTTTTAGAGAAGGAACTTTACGATGCCTCTCAAACTAGATTGAAAAATGGAAATTTCTCAAATGCTATTGCAAGTCTTGAAACACTTGAAAGGAGATTTCCATTTGGACGATATGCAGAGCAAGCTCAGGCAGAACTTATTTACGCTTATTATAGAAATTTTGAATTTGAAGCTGCTAGATCTGCTGCTGAAAGATTCATCAATCTGCACCCGCGTCATCCTCATACCGGTTATGCATACTATTTAAGAGGCCTCTCTGCTTTCACTGATGACTCAGGATTATTCTCTCGATATTTCACTTCCGATTTGTCTAAAAGAGACATAGAGCCAGCTCAACAGTCCTTTGAAGACTTGGGTGAATTTTTAGCTAGATACCCAGATTCCCCATACGTTCCTCATGCTAAACAGAGAATGATTTATCTTAAGAATATCTTGGCTCAACACGAGATCTATGTGGCTAACTTTTACATAGAAAGAAAAGCCTATATAGCTGCAGTTGGAAGGGCAAGATATGTATTAGAGCACATGCCTAATACGCCTCAGGTACCCGAAGCTTTGTCTATTCTAGTAAATGCTTATGGACTTTTAGATTATCAAGATTTGCGAGAGAAAAATTTTGAGATTTTAAAAACCAGCTATCCGAATTTTGATTCCGATGAGTTGATTGGGCCTAAGCGCTCATGGGTCAGCCGTTTATCTTTCGGTTTATTAGGGGATGAAGAGATTCCACCTCCTCTTAAGGAAAACTAAGCTTGTCTCAGTTAATCCTAATATTAGGAATCATAGGACTATTCTGCCTATACTTTCTCTTTAAAAGAAAGGAACCCAAGCAAGAAAAGGCAAGTGTTGAGATGATTAAATGCCTGACTTGTGGAGTTAATATTCCTAAGTCGGAAGCCGTTGGGTCTAAAGAAGGTTGGTTCTGTTCAGAAGAGCATAGATCTTAGAATCTGTAACGCACTTTCACTGTAAAGTTATCTTTTGAGGGATCTTCCCAGGGCCTTTTATACAAGGTTCCTAAATCATCTTCCTCGTCAGCTTCATAAATTTTTCCACCTCTTGTATACACTGCATACAAATAAGCCAAAGGCATAATTTCATATCGATAACGAATCTGAAAAGCCAGTTGACCTAAGCTAAAAGGGTTTAGGTGTGTAGAGACTTCATTAAGCCTTCCATCTATTGAGCCTAAGTAAGCGTGAGGATCTTTTGCAGTAAAGGCAACTAATTGAGCCTTTACTCTTAATTCATGTTGGTTTCCTTTAAAGTATTTAATTGAAAAGTTAGTATTTCTTTGAGTTTTTTCATAGGCACCTAAAAAGTTATCTTGAATCCAGTTAAGCCAGTTTGCTTCCTTTTCGTGAGAGTAAGAGAGCCTTAAAGTTAAATTAGGTAAAGGAAATACTTTAACTGAAGAATAGTATTTATTTCTCCATCCAAGATCACTTGAATATTCACTACCCTTAGATCTCTGTGCAAATAAATCCCACTGCCAAAATTTGTTTTTCCTACCAACATATTTAAATTCAATCCCATAGTTTTGAGGTAATTTTATGTACGGAGCCAACTCAGAACCCCTAGTAATCAGGTTATCTCTTCCATTAGTTCTAAAAAATACTTCAGTTTCAATTTGCGAGGTATTCTTAAATTGGTTTTTAATTTCAAATCCTGTAAAACAGCCCTCTTTATCTCCATTAGATAACGCTCTGCAACCATATGAATGGTGGTAAGTCCTCATCAGTGTCTTTGAAGTTTTATTAAAATCAGTTTTTTGTAGTTGTGTTCTTCCACCAATCATAATCCAATCATTTCTCATCAAATATCCCATATCATTAATATCTAGATCTTTATCCAGATAATAAATTCCTAATCCTGTGGATAAATCTTGGTTAAGTTGCTTTCTTATACTTATGCGTAATCCATACCCTTTGTTATCCTCAACAATAGAGTTTAATAAGATAGCGTAAAGTCTAAAATCTTCAGTAGGCCGGTAAACCATATCCACTGTATTTACATTGGCATTCCTACCTAAAACTTCATTCTTAGTGAAAGTACCTAAGTACCCAAATGATAAGTTTTCTTTTTTTACTCGGTACCTAGTAGCAAAATAATCTCTTCCTTCACTGAAGGCTTCATCAGATTCAAATGCACCCAAGAAACCTAAATCGTAACCCTGTCCAACTTTTGTATACCTAAAAGCAAGATTTATATCAGTATTTCCTTCTTGACTTGAACTGCAAAGAGCTTCTAATTCAGAGCTATAATCTGAGCAGTTATAGTCAGGAGAAGCCCCTATTCTTCTTGTATTGATTACATAAAGAAAACGGTACCCATCAACATCAAACATAGATTGGTTTTCAGAGAAGAAAGGCCTTTTATCGGCATAAAATGTCTCCATAGCAGAAAAATTAATAACCACATCATCGCTTTCAACTTGGCCAAAGTCTGGATTAAGAGCAACATTCAATTGACTTCCCGAATCAATCTTCCAAAAAACCTCAGCTCCCACTTTTGTATCTGTGTCGTTTGATGTCTTTTCGTTTGAGGCAGTTATATAAGGAAAGAAGTCTAAGTTCGAAACATCAAAATTCTTTATATTTAGTTCATTAAAGGTAGAAATAAACGTTGATCTTCGAGGGTTAGATTTAATGGTAGCGAATGCTTTTGATATCTCTAGAGACATTCGCCAAAAACTAATTTTTATTTTCCTTTGATCCCCTGTTTGGGTTTTCATAGGGGCAACTGTCCACGGAATAAAGAATTCTGCATACCAAACATCTTCTGATACGGATGTTTTTGCAACCCAGTCTGCATCCCAATCTTTTTTACCGTCATTTTCATTGCGATAAACAGCATCCCATAAGGATCCGCCAAGCGAGACAGTAAAAGAATAAGCCATCAATGAGTCTCCATCGAAATCCACACTCATTCCTACTTTGTCAGCATTGGCATCATCGGCGTCCCTTTCATGTTGTTGAGCCCGCATAGTTTCACTGGGTTGATAGTTTTTGTAGCCCACAAACAAACCTTCCTCAGTTTCATAAACTAAAACTACTGTTGATTGCTCAGGTTCTTCAAGTGTAAAAGGCATGACTTGATAAAATTTAGTAATCTTCTGCGCAGACTTCCACTCTTCTTCTTCTAGCTTTCCATCCACCACTATTGCGGATAAAAGTAAATTGCTGAAAAGAAAAAGAGGGATTAAAGAAATATTTCTAAATATAACCTTCCTTGACGTCATTCATTCCTCTGTTAGAACTGATATTTTAATTTTACAGTAAAATTATCCTATTAGAATCTGTATCTAACTTTCACTGTGAAGTTATCTGCCTGAGGATCATCCCAAGGACGTTTATACAACTCGCCCAAACTGTCCTCTTCATCAAGTTCAACTATTCTTCCCCCTTTGGAATAAACCACATAGAGATAAGCTAAAGGCATAATTTCATAACGATACCTAACTTGGAAAGCTAAATCACTCAAACTAAAAGGGGGAAGAGCCATTTCAATGGGGTTCAAAGACCCTGATGCATCTCCAAGATAAGCGCCTGGTTGTCTGGCTGTGAAAGCTACCATTTGAGCTTTCATTCTTAACTCATGCTTATCTCCTCCAAACCAATTCATTGATGCAATAGTAGTTCTCTGTTTTTTTGCATAAATACCCAATAAATTATCTTCAATCCAATTTAACCAATTGTCTTCCTTGCTGTGAAGGTACATCAAATTGAAACTAAGATTATCTCTAAGGGCAAAATCAGCCATAGCCATATAAGAAGTTGTAAAACCCAATGCTGAAAATCCCCATTGGGTTCCTTTTTCTCTATTAACCTGCAAGACATAATTAAAGAAATCTTTTGAAGGGCCCATAAATTGCAACTTAGTTCCATAATTCTCAGGTTTGTTGATATAGGGGGAAGCGGCACTATCCCTGGTTATCCAGAAATCTTTGCTAGAAGTTCTATAAAAATTTGTGAATTCAATTCCAGAAGTATTTTTAAAAGTACTCTTGTAAGTTAGATAGGTAGATAGACCTGATTTATCTAGATCTGCATTGCCCTCAAATGAAAAGCCCACTTCAATATCATTTGAAAGGAAGATAGATGACTCGTCGTAGTCTGAAAACTTTAAACCATTCTGGTTGCCAACGAAAAGCCAATTATTTGACATTTGATAACCCATATCCGTTATATCCACTTCTTCATCAAAAAAGAAGATTCCCATATCATGCCATCTTCCTTTTCTTGGCGAAGCCGTTAATCTTAATCTAAATGCTTCTCCTGACTTCTTGGCTCCATCTAGTCCTTGATCAACATTTGAAGTAATAAAAATCGTGTCTATCCTCACTTTATCTGTAGGCCTATAAGTCAAATCTACTGAATGCACTTTAGCCTCTCTATCTAGAACTGGCCTTTTTGTGTATGTCCCTAGATAACCCAAGGAATAATTATCAGCATTTTTTCTTGTCCTTATTGCATAAAAATCTTTTCCTTGACTGAATTGTTCGTCAGCTTCAGAAGCTCCTAGAAAACCAAAGTCAAGGGACTCGTCTTGCTGTGTGTATCGTATGGCATAGTCTATGTCAGTAATGCCTACTTGGTTTGACTCACAAATATTTTTTAAAGAATCGGCATATTTAGAGCAATTGTAATCTGGAGCAGACCCAATTCTTCTGGTGTTTATGATGTAAAAGAATTTATAGCCTTTTACATCAAACAAAGAGTGATTTTCAGAAAAGAAAGGTCTTTTATCTGAATAAAAGGTTTCACTTGACGAGAAGTTAACCACGAGCTCATCGCTTTCAACTTGTCCAAAATCAGGATTTAAAGCTACGTTTAGTTGTTTACCTGAGTCAATTTTCCAAAATATCTCTGCTCCGACTTTGGTCTCTTGATCTTCTAGAATCCTGTCTTCAGTAACATTTACGTATGGAAAAAAATCTAATTTTGAAACGTTGTAATTTTTAAAGTCATATTCATGAAAAAGAGACATAAATTTCTCTTGTCTCGGGTTACCTTTTATTGAAGTATTAACCCTCCATTCAGCAGCTACCATTCTCCAAAAAGATAATTTGACCTTTCTTACATCTCCCTTCTGAGCCTTCATAGGAGCGATGCTCCAAGGAATAAACATTTCAGCAAACCATGCATCTCCTTCAATATGAGTGGCTGAATCCCAATCCGCATCCCAGTCATAGTTAGCTTCGTTCTCATTTCTATAAATGCCGTCACTTACAGAACCTCCAGCAGAAATGGTAAAACCATAAGCGGTAAGACCATCGCCATCAAAATCTATGGCTAAACCAGCTTTATCGGCATTTGCCATTTCATCATCTCGTTCATGCTTATTCGCACGTATTGATTCTTTTGCCTGCTCATTAATAAAACCGAAATACATTCCTTTCTCGTCTTGATGAATTAAGACTTTCTGAAAATGTTTTGGCTCCGCTAAAGAAAATGGCATTGATTCATAGTACTTGGTCCACTCTCTAGCAGAAGACCAATCCGCATCATCTAAAACACCATCAATCTTGATATCTACTGAATAAATTGGCAATGTAAAAAAGAAAGAGAATGTTAAGACAAAGTAGGAAAAAAGACTTAGCTTCCGATGCAATATATGTACTCCTAAAAATGAAGTGCTATTCTAAAGCCCAGATAGAGAAATACAAGCACTCAACATATCTTTATTGGTAGGCAAAAAAACCTACTTTAGTTAAGAAGTTATTTTAGAATCTATACCTTAATTTGACTGTAAAAGTATCAGCCTGAGGATCTTCCCAAGGGCGTTTATAGATTTTTCTCAAACTGTCCTCTTCATCTATTCCCACTACCCTTCCTCCTTTGGTGTAAACCACATAGAGATAAGATAATGGCATCAATTCATATCTATAGCGAATTTGAAAAGCCAGATCACTCAAGGTTATGGGTGGTATGGCAATCTTGGGTGAAATATTTAAATTCCCATCCTGATCCGCTAAGAAAGGCAGCGGATTTCTTGCAGTGAAAGCAACCATTTGCGCTTTAACTCTTAGTTCATGCTTATCACCTTTAAACCAATTTAGTCCTGTAACAGTAACTCTTTGCTTCATGTCGTATGTGGCTAACAAGTTATCTTGGATCCAATTTAACCAGTCTTCCTCTTCGTACTCACTGTAATACACAGATATTGATAAGTTATCAGAAGGTGACAGTTCGAGAAAAGCATCATATTCAGTATTCCATCCAAGAGATGGTGTGTATTCTTCTCCTTTTCTTCTTTTGTAATTAAACATGTATTGATAGTAATCCTTAGAAGGTCCCATGTATTCGAACTCATAACCGTACCCTTTAGGCATATTTATATAGGGTGATTGTTCATATCTCCTAGTAATAACGCTGTCTCTCCCGCTAGCTCTATAAAAAGTTTTTAATGTGGCTTGGGAAGAATTTTTAAATCCATTAGTAAGTGTAAATGCAATAGGAGGAGTCTCTTTAGTTCCTTTTCTATCAGTCTCATAAGCAAAATCTATTTGGTACCTTCTTTCTCTGCTTAAAGAGCTCTCAGGAAATTCAGGTTGCTTCCATTCGAACCTTCCAGAGAGCATTGCATAATCATTCCTCCACAGATATCCCATATCACTTAAATCTATTTTTTCATCAAAATACCAGACACCCATTCCACCAGAAAAGGTTTTGCTTGGGGTGTAGCCATATCCAACCCTAAATCCATATCCATCCTTATCATTAACTTTGGAATTTATTAAAACACCACTCACCCTTAGGTCTTCTGTAGCCCAATATTCAAAATCAGTTGTATGCACAGTAGCTTCTCTATTTAGTACCGGCCTTTCTACATGGGTGCCTAAATATCCAAAAGAGAAGTCCTTGCTTGTTTTCCTGAATTTAGTCGCATAGAAATCCCTTCCTTGGCTAAAGTCTTCATCTTTTTCAAATGCTCCCAAAAAACCAAAATCTAGAGCCTCAGATTGCTGAATATACCTAATGGCTATATCTATATCCGAGGTGCCTTTTTGACTAGTGCTACATGAGGAAGCTAAATTCGAAGAAAAGCTAGAACAGTTATAATCTGGAGCTCCTCCTATTCTCCTGGTGTTAATAACATAAAACATCTGATATCCCTGAACTTCAAACATAGACTGATTTTCAGCAAAGAAAGGACGCTTATCTGAATAATAAGT
>JYMV01007070.1_pt1 | contig 18359 bp, 15 predicted proteins | sample 338911 | NCBI WGS metagenome assembly JYMV01 (sample SAMN03354496, study PRJNA234377) | hydrothermal vent metagenome | biome: Deep sea; feature: Hydrothermal plumes at the Eastern Lau Spreading Center, Western Pacific Ocean; material: Seawater | place: Tonga | collected 2009 | depth 2000 m m
ACGAAATGCCAGTTCTCCGTCCATATCCAGAAAAGCATGTGGACGCGAATCTTCTGTTCTACCATAAAGTACGAAAGGAAAATTCTGATCAAGCAAATATGAGATTCGTTCATCGCTGGCTTTTGTCAGGGTTAAGATCATACCATCTACACGCTTTCCCTGCACCATTCGGTGCAGAGAATCAATTTCATGTTCAGAATCCGGTGCGACAGAAATGGTTAAATCGTAACCGACTTTGCTGAGACTAACACTAATACCTGCCAGTAAATCCAGAAAAAAAGTGTCTTTAAAATAATTTTGACCAGGCGAAAGGGCAATCCCGATGGTTTCGGTTTTGCCTTTTTGAAGTCTTTGCGCCACAGGATTTGGATGGTAGTTATGTTTTTTGGCAGTTGCCCTGACACGATTGCGGGTCTTGGTACTGACGTCAGAATAACCGGCGAGTGCTCGTGAGACAGTTGTAGGAGACAGTTCCAGTAATTTTGCAAGTTGACGTAAGTTTACCGGCATTGGATATTAGATGAAATCATTGACGAATGTCATTAATTTGAAAATATTCCAGATAAATTATCAGTATTACCAAATCGTTTTGAGCCTTTTAAGTAACAGCATTTCAGTTCAGGAGTCAAGTGTCTATTTGGATATCATTAATAAAAATAAAAAAATATTTATTTTTTGTTGACATTTATAAAAATGAGGAGTAAGTTTGTATTTTGTTTGGTTAAAAATTTTTTCCAAAACGTTTTGGAAAAGTATTAAAACCTGTTATACGGTAAGGTATGTTGCCTTACCGGAATTGTTAATCGAAAAGAAGGAGTTGGGTTATGAAATATTTCATGAATGTCATGAAAGTAGCGTTACTGGCAGCAATTTCCGCAACGCTGATAAGTCTGCCTGCAATGGCAGGAGAGTACAAGGGACCGAACCTCAGTGGTCAAACTGTTTCGATCTTTGGACCGTGGTTGACTGCGGATGAAGAAAGTTTTGAGGCGGTCACAGCATATTTTGAAAAGGCTACAGGAGCCAAAGTCGAATATGCAGGTTCGGACAGTTTCGAACAACAAATCGTGATTGACATCAAGGCTGGTAGTCCGCCAAACCTTGCTGCATTTCCACAGCCTGGACTTGCTGCGAATATGGCTGCAATCGGAGGCTTGGTTCCTCTCGGAAACAAGAGCGCAAACTGGGTCAAGAAAAATTATGCCGCCGGACAATCCTGGGTTGATCTTGGTACATACAAAAACAAAAGCGGAAAGAAAGAGTTTTACGGCTTTTTCTTCAACGTGAACGTGAAATCCCTCGTTTGGTATTCACCGGAAAACTTCACTGACGGTGGATATTCTGTGCCGAATACCATGGAAGAGTTGATTGCATTGAGCGATCAAATTGTTAAGGACGGCGGTACCCCCTGGTGTATCGGACTTGGTTCCGGAGATGCTACAGGATGGCCTGCTACGGATTGGGTCGAAGACTTGCTGCTTCGTACACAGCCCCCTTCTGTTTATGATGGTTGGGTAACCAATGACATAAAATTCAACGATCCACGTATTGTTAGTGCAATTGAAACTTTTGGTCAGTTTGCAAAAAACAGTAAGTACGTCGATGGTGGAATGGCTGCAGTCGGATCCACTGATTTCAGAGACAGTCCCAAAGGTTTGTTCACTGTGCCTCCCCGCTGTTACATGCATCGCCAAGCCAGCTTTATACCGGCCTTCTTTCCCAAAAGTGTGAAAGTTGGAACCGATGCTGATTTCTTCTACTTTCCTTCCTATTCCACAAAAAAATTGGGGAATCCGGTACTGGGTGGAGGAACCTTGATCGCCATGACCAAAGACAGTGCCGCAACCCGTGCTTTTATGGAATTTCTGCAACATCCAAAGGCACACGAAATATGGATGGCGCGTGCAGGCTTTTTAACACCCCACAAAGGTGTAGATCTGAGCCAATATTCCAGCGGCATTTTGCGTAAGCAAGGCGAAATTCTGCAAAACGCAACCACCTTCCGCTTTGATGGTTCCGACCTTATGCCTGGTGCAATCGGCGCAGGGGCTTTCTGGAGTCAAATGGTGTATTATGTTAGTGGCGCTTCAGCGAAAAAAGTTGCTGATAATGTGCAAGCGACTTGGGATTCCATTAAGTGAAATAACCTGAACTGAACGACCGCAATAGGTGTATTTAAACAGTGCAGTTTGTTTGAACGCCGCGCATCCGACTTTTTCTAAGTGATTAAGACGGATGCGCTTCGGTGTATTCTGCAGGCGGATGGTTTTATGCGTCTATAGCGGACCCTTCCTTTTTCTATTCTCTTTTGATCCATTATGCCAGGACAACTCTTGAATGCTTTATTTGCCGTTGTCTTTGGTATTGGAGTTTGTGTCCTGTATTATGTCGGCAGTAATTTTCTGCTCGAGCGGATTTTCATGGATCAAGACGGATATTCCATCTCAAAAGATCGATGGCGCAGAGCGATTCAGCCGTGGTTGTTTTTGGCTCCGGCTTTGCTCCTGCTCGGCGTTTATCTTGTCTATCCGGTTTATGAAACTATCCGTTTGAGTTTCTTCAACTTTGGAGGTTTTGACTTTGTAGGCTTTAAAAATTATCTATGGGCTTTTGAAAATCCTGATTTCCAGCAGGCTATTTTGAACAATCTACAGTGGTTGGTGATTGTTCCAACCTTATGTGTGGTCTTTGGATTACTGGTGGCGGTACTTGCAGACAGAGTTTCATGGGGTACAATCGCCAAATCTTTGATTTTTATGCCAATGGCAATTTCTTTTGTTGGTGCAAGTGTGATCTGGAAATTTGTTTATGATTACCGGGGGCCTGATATAGAACAAATTGGCAGTTTGAATGCCTTTGTAATGTTGTTCGGTGCAGAGCCACAAGCATGGATTACGCTTCCATTCTGGAACAATTTTTTCCTGATGGTGATTTTGATCTGGATTCAGACAGGTTTTGCGATGGTGATTTTCAGTGCTGCCTTACGTGGAATTCCGGAAGAAACTTTGGAAGCAGCCCGGATGGACGGAGCAAACGAGATGCAGATATTTTTCAAAATCATGATCCCGCAAATAATCGGAACAATCATGGTTGTTTGGACCACAATCACAATTATTGTGCTCAAAATATTTGATATTGTGCTTGCCATGACTAACGGGCAGTGGAATACAGAAGTTTTGGCAAATTTGATGTTTGACTGGATGTTCCGGGGTGGTGGAGATTCCGGAAGGGGAAGTGTGATTGCACTGATGATAATGATTGCGGTTATTCCAATTATGGTTTGGAATATCAGTAAATTCCGGAAGGAAGAGGAGGGAAGATGAGTCCTCTGTCAGTCAAAAGTTTTAACTTTGGAAGAATATTGAATTCTACCGGATTGCTGGTTTTGGTGTTGCTCTGGATTTTGCCAACTGTCGGTCTGTTGGTGAGTTCATTACGTGATAAAGATGAACTTGCCCTCACAGGTTGGTGGACCGCACTATCAACTTCAGCAAGGAACGAATTCAGGAGAACTGGTATTTCGGAAGATCAAGTTGAAATTGATGGGAAATATATTATTTCCGGAAAACTTCTCGAACCCGGAGGTAAAATAATCCAAACTTTCAGTACCAATTTCCGAAACCTGACTGCATATGAAGCAGGAGCTACAGCAAAATTTAAAGACGGCAGTCTTTTTACTTTACAGGGGAACGGTGATTACGTATGGATTTCCGATATTCCTTTCAAACACAATCTAGGGAAACGAATTTTTTATGTTGCCAAAGTTCCGCCTACTTTTTCATTAGACAATTACCGTGAAGTTTTGGCTTCAGAAGGGGTCGGGCAATCTTTTATCAACACGATGAGGGTCACAATTCCGGCCACGGTTATTCCCATTATGATTGCCTCGTTTGCTGCGTATGCCTTTGCCTGGATGAAATTTCCCGGACGGCAGTTCCTTTTTGTTTGTGTAGTAGGTTTGTTGGTTGTTCCGTTGCAGATGTCATTGATTCCGCTGCTGAGCATGTATAATGACATAGGGAATTATTTTGGTTTTGTAGCAAAATCATATCCAGGAATTTGGTTGGCGCACACCGGTTTTGGGCTGCCTCTCGCAATTTATTTGCTGCGGAATTATATGGGAAGTTTACCTCGGGAAATCATAGAATCAGCCAGAATTGATGGTGCAACACATTTCCAGATTTTTACGCGTTTAGTCCTTCCTTTATCAGTACCAGCCTTAGCATCATTTTGTATTTTTCAATTTTTATGGGTTTGGAACGATTTATTGGTCGCACTCGTTTTTCTTGGGAAGCATGATAATCAAATTGTACTGACTTCAAAATTACGGGAACTGTTGGGTTCACGAGGAGATAACTGGGAGATTTTAACCAGCAGTGCTTTCATTTCGATAATTATTCCCCTGCTTGTATTCTTTACTCTGCAGCGATACTTTGTGCGTGGTTTAGTAACAGGCTCTGTCAAGTCCTGAAGCCACAAAATAAACATTGCTTTCAATTCTATTTACATAAATTAAGACAGAATAAGATGAGTAATTCAAATAATTTTTTTAATGGATCACTAAGCGAAGATTGGTGGAAATCAGCCGTATTTTATCAAATTTATCCTAGAAGTTTTTGCGACTCAAATAACGACGGTATAGGCGACTTGAGGGGTGTAATCAATAAATTAGATCATCTCAATGACGGAAATGGTGGCGGTTTAGGTATAGATGCAATTTGGCTCTCACCATTTTTTCCGTCACCACAAGCAGATTTTGGTTATGACGTGAGCGATTATTGTGATATTGACTCAGACTATGGAACACTTGATGATTTTGACAAGCTGGTTTTTGAAGCACACAAGCGGAAAATCAGGGTGGTTTTAGATTTGGTACTCAATCATTCTTCTGATCAGCATGACTGGTTCAAAGAGTCCATGGTGGACCGCACTAATTCAAAAGCAGACTGGTATGTTTGGGCAAACCCAAAACCGAACGGAGAGCCTCCGAATAACTGGCTCGCCGTTTTTGGCGGCGCCGCCTGGACTTATGAACCGCTGCGGGAACAATACTATCTGCACAACTTCTTAGCTGAGCAACCGGATTTGAACTGGTACAATCCGGAAGTGCGCGAGGCCCTGGCTGAAGTAGTTCGTTTCTGGATGAGCCGGGGCGTTGACGGCTTTCGTTTGGATACAGCAAATTATTATGCTTACGATCGTCAATTACGTGATAACCCTAAACGGCCTGCCGGTTCACATCCGCTTGAGGATGGTCAAGAGGCAAATCCGTTGAGTGGGTACATCACCAAATATTCAAAAGATCGTCCGGAAAATATAGAATTTATTCATTTTTTACGCAAAATTTTTGACGAAAAAGCAAACTTCACTTCGATTGGTGAAATTGGCAGCAGTGAAGGTTTGGAGGAAACTTTAAAACTGGGGGCAGATTATGTAAGGCATGGTGATGGGCTCCATATGGCCTACACATTTGCGATGCTGAGTAAAGAGATGAACGCAGAATACTTTGGTCATGTAGTGGGTTTCACAGAACAAATGATCGAAGATGGTTGGCCTTGTTGGTCACTCAGTAATCACGACTGTACCAGAATGGTGACACGTTTCAATTGCTTTGCAGAGCGCGAAGGATTTCAGCAAATGATGCTCCTGCTATTGTTGTCATTGAGAGGCACTCCGATCATTTATTATGGCGAAGAAGTAGATATGGAAGAGTATCCTATTACAAAAGAAGAATTACGTGATCCTCAGGGAATTCGCTTCTGGCCGGAGATAAAGGGACGTGACGGTTGTCGTCTGCCTTTTCCGTGGGATTCTGCGGCACCAAATCAAGGTTTTAACACTGGAAAAAAACCATGGCTTCCTGCAAAAAATTCTTTGTCTCTTGATCAGGCACAGGCTTATCCTGAGAGCAGCTATCATGTTATCAAAGAAATGCTAAAAATCCGCAAAACAAATCCTGCGCTCCAAAAAGGAAAATTTAGACAGATATTGCTTGAGGGGGACTGTTTTGTATTTGAAAGGAAAACAAAAGATCAAACCTTGCTGATAGCAGCCAATTTTTCTACTGAAAATCACAGCATCAAATTACCTCTCAAAGTTGAGAAAGACCTCACTCCTGGAGCTTTGAAACATTCCGGCTCCATCAAAAATGAGCGGTTGTCATTACCTGCATGCGGTTATTTTCTAGGGAAAGTTTGAGGTGTATTGTTTTGCTTCAAGACCCAACGCAAACGCAATTTCCCGCGCCTGAAATTTTTTGTATACCGACCGCGGGTTCAACGCTGATACGTATTATGGAATCCGGATCGTTTTTGGCTACTTCCTCAATATCCATGCCTCCTGCGGCAGATGCCACGATCATGATCCGTTCCGAACTACGATCCAGCACGAGACTCAAATAAATCTCCCGTGCGATGGAAGTAGCTGCTTCCACATACAAGCGATAAACCACTTTTCCGCGTGGACCGGTTTGATGAGTGATGAGGCGTTTGCCGAGCATTTCATTTGCGGCATCCCACACTTCATGTTCATCGGAGCAGACTTTCACACCACCCGCTTTTCCGCCAGGATCGCTTTGGCTTGATATTCATGAATATCCATACGTCTATCCTTTACTTATTTCGATTTTGCCTGAACCATCTCGTCTTGCTTAACTACATTTTCCGCCATCCGAGCTGAAGCCGCATCAATCATGCGTCCGTCAAGTGAGGCCGCACCTTTTCCTGCAGCAGCAGCTTCCTCTAAAGCGATTAGAATACGTTTGACACGATCCACTTCGGCTGGAGGTGGAGAAAATACGGTGTTTGCCAATTCTATTTGCGAGGAGTGAATTGCCCATTTACCTTCATAGCCTAAGGCAGCGGAACGTTTTGCATCTAGTGCACTGTATCAATTAAATTAAATATTTATATTGTAATAAATGAGGCTTTTTATTTTGTTTATTTCTTGTTATTTACTTCAGCTGCAATTATGCGGGAATGGAAAAACCTCTCTAAATGCGGGCGTTATTTTCATGAAATGATTAACTAAACTAAAGAGAACACAATGGCATATCCTCCTCTTGAAATTCCTGAAACACTTGCTGCAGGTCCAGGTAATACTGACCCTCGTGTCCTTGAACGTTTATATCAAACCGGAGTTGCCGGCCACATGCAAAATGATGTGGTGCGCGGCATGGAGGAAGCGAAAAAAAAGCTGCTGATGTTTTTAAAATTTTGCCGCCAGTTCTGCAGCATCATTAATGGCCGTTTTGGCATCAAGCCCCAGAGCTTGCCTGGCACCTCCAATTACATGTACCTCGAATCCGGATTCACGTAGAGAAGTTTCCAGTTCCCGTCTAGGTTCCTGTCCTGCGGCAACAATTACATTATCCACATCCATTACTATTTCTTGCGGTTCTTCGCCTTTTTTCAAGGCAACTTTCACGTGCAGTCCGGAATCATCGATTTTAAGATAAGTTGCTCCCGGAAGGAGTTGAACACCGTGTGATTTTAAAGTTTGGATGTGAGCCCAACCCGTTGTTTTTCCAAGCCGTTTACCTATCTTGTCTGTAGAACGCTGAAAAACCGTTACTTCCCTTTTTTTAGGTTTACGAAGCGCCAAAGCTTTTTCCGAATCCAGAATTCCATAACCCTGTAAATACTCCGGAACATCTCCTGAATAAGGAGTTTGCGCTGTCAGAAAATGTGCTACGTCAATACCAATCCCTCCTGCTCCAATCACTGCAACTTTGTTTCCGACAGGACATTCCTTGTCTAAAACATCCAAATAACTCAAGACTTTAGCATGATCGGCTCCTTCCAGTTCCAATTCACGAGGTCGTACTCCGGTAGCTAAAACGACTGCGTCATAATTTCCTGCAACAATAGTATCTTGATTTACGCATTGTCCCAATTTTAATTCTACTCCATATTTTTCCAACATCACGCGATAGAAGCGAAGAGTTTCATAAAATTCCTGTTTGCCCGGAATTTTCACAGCTAAGTTGATTTGTCCGCCAAGTTTAGAACGTTGATCAAACAAAGTCACACGATGTCCACGCATTGCTGAAATATAGGCTGCAGTCATTCCGGCCGGTCCGGCGCCGATCACAGCAATAGATTTTGATCTGGCAGCTGGCTCGTAATTTAATTCGGTTTCGTGTCCCGCACGTGGATTAACCATACAAGTTGCTGTTTTCATCTGAAAAATTTGATCTAGACAAGCCTGATTGCAGGCAATACAAGTGTTGATTTCTTCCGGACGTCCCTCTGCCGTTTTGTTGACAAAATTTTCATCCGCCAATAATGGCCTTGCCATTGAAACCATATCCGCCAGCCCGTCCCTCAAAAGGCCTTCGGCAACATACGGATCGTTGATGCGGTTTGAGGTTACGATTGGAATTTTCAGGTGCGGCCTTAACTTTCCTGTAACCCATGCAAATGCCGCACGCGGAACCATCATGGCAATTGTCGGAATCCGTGCTTCATGCCAGCCGATTCCGGTATTTATGAGAGACGCTCCTGCCTTTTCTACACGCTGTCCCAGTTCAATGACTTCCTCAAAACTGCTTCCGTTTTCGACTAAATCAAGACAGGAAAGGCGGTATATTATTAAGAAATCTTCTCCGGATTCTTCCTTGACGCCCTCTACAATTCTGAGAGCAAACCGGATTCGATTTTCATAAGAACCTCCCCACTCATCAGTGCGTACATTCGTACATTTGGCAATAAACTGATTGATAAGATAACCTTCCGATCCCATTATTTCTACACCATCATAACCAGCTATTTTTGCCAGTTTTGCACAACGCACGAAATCTTCTATAGTTTGAACAATTTCCTCATTCGTCAATTCTTTAGGACGGTAAAAATTGATCGGCGCAGTAATCGGCGATGGAGCAACGCAGTTTTCCAGAAGCCCATAACGCCCCGTATGCAAAATCTGCAGTGCTATTTTTCCACCGTTTTCATGAACTGCTTTTACGAAATGACGATGAAAATCAAGTTGATCTTCCGAAACCAATTCCGCACCTTCTTCAAAAACGCGCCCTGCCGCATTTGGCGCGAATCCGCCTGTTACGATGAGACCGACTCCTCCTCTTGCACGTTCTGCATAAAAAGCAGCTAGTCGTGATGAGCCGTCCGGATGTTCTTCGAGTCCGGTATGCATGGAACCCATCATGACCCTGTTTTTCAGAGTAATGTTTCCGATTTTTAGTGGACTGAGCAAGGTTTCAAAAGCCATTTCCGATGTTCTGACTGGATGATTATAAGATGTTTAAGGAAGATCAAGAATACCGTTCGGATGGTTTCATCATAACAGTGTGCTTTGAGATTCAAGATGCTTTGAGCAACTCTGCCTGATGGTGAGACAACAACGGATCAATCACCTGTTCAAGTTTGCCAAGCAAAATTTCTTCAAGTTTGTAAAGAGTCAAATTGATGCGGTGATCGGTGAGACGACCCTGGGGGAAATTATAAGTTCGGATGCGTTCGCTCCTGTCTCCGGAACCAACCATCCCGCGGCGCTGCTCTGCAGTTGCAGATTGTTGGGCTTTGAGCTCTTTTTCATAAAGCCTCGCCCTGAGGACCTTTAAGGCTTGTGCTTTATTTTTTAACTGGGATTTTTCATTTTGACAAATGACAACCAGTCCGGTAGGAATATGAGTAATCCGAACTGCAGAATCAGTGGTGTTCACGCTCTGACCGCCCGGACCGGATGATCGATAAACGTCAATCCGCAAGTCTCCTGGATTGATTTCCACTTCAACATCTTCAACCTCCGGTAAAACTGCTACTGTTGCCGCAGAAGTGTGAATACGTCCCTGAGTTTCAGTTTTGGGGACCCGCTGTACACGATGTACACCGCCTTCGAATTTCAAGCGGCTGAAAACATCTTTACCTTCAATTGAAAAGGTGATTTCCTTAAAACCGCCAAGATCATTCTTGCTTTCGTTGAGAAGTTGCAAACGCCATTTACGGCCTTCCGCATAATGTGCATACATTTGAAAAAGATCGCGGGCAAACAGTGCCGCTTCGTCTCCACCTGTGCCTGCGCGAATTTCAATTATGATGTTGCGGGAATCATCCGGATCTTTGGGAAGGAGTAATAGTTGGATTTGTTTTTCCAACTCTTCCAACTGCTGACTGAGTTGGGGAATTTCCTGTTCTGCCATTTCGCGGATTTCAGGATCTTCATCTTTTGCGTATGCTAACTCTTGGTTGTCATGCATTTCCTGCTGAATTTCAAGATAACTTCGATAACACTCAACAATTTCCTGTAGTCCTGAGTGTTCCTGACTCAACTTCCGGAAACGTTCCTGATCCTGAACCACGTCGGGTTGTCCAAGTTCGTGTGTCAGTTTTTCAAAATGGTTGTTAATTTCCGCAAGTTTATCCAGCATTTCCGGTCAAGCCCGGTTGTAACGGCGATTAAATTTTTCAATCCGTCCAGCAGTATCAACCAAATTTTGTCCTGCACCTGTAAAGAATGGATGGCAGTTTGAGCAAATTTCTACGGTTGTTTCACCGCCTTTTGTTGACTGCGCTTCCCAAGTCGTACCGCAGGCACAACGGAATGAGGTTGTTTGAAAAGTAGGGTGAATATCTGCTTTCATTTTTATGTTTCTTGTATAATGTTTTAGATTTATTTCAGTTTAAGCTATTTATCCATCATATTGAGGAAATTCGCGTTTTCTTTGAATTTTTCCATTTTATCAATGAGAAATTCCAATGCTTCAACTACATTCAGTTGGGAAAGGACTTTGCGTAGAACCCAAATCCGGTCAAGGTCAGCTTTTTCAACGAGCAGTTCCTCTTTACGTGTACCAGACTTACTAAGATCAATGGCCGGGAATATTCGTTTTTCAACGGGTTTTCGATCAAGTACCAGTTCCATATTTCCGGTTCCCTTGAATTCTTCAAAAATCACTTCGTCCATCCTGCTTCCGGTATCAATCAGCGCCGTTGCGATAATAGTCAGTGAACCACCTTCCTCAATGTTTCTGGCAGCACCAAAAAATCTTTTTGGTTTGAAAAGCGCGTTGGAGTCCACTCCTCCGGAAAGAATTTTTCCGCTGGGAGGAATTACAGTGTTATAGGCACGTGCAAGTCTGGTGATTGAGTCCAGCAGAATTACCACATCACGTTGATGCTCAACAAGACGTTTGGCTTTTTCCAGTACCATTTCAGAAACTTGAACGTGACGTGTTGCAGGTTCATCAAAAGTAGAAGCAACAACTTCTCCATTGACTGAGCGCCGCATATCAGTCACTTCCTCCGGTCGTTCATCAATCAATAAAACAATCAAATCCACCTCAGGATGATTTTCGGTAATACTGTTTGCAATCGACTGCAAAATCATCGTTTTACCGGTTCTTGGTGGAGCAACAATCACTCCGCGTTGCCCCTTTCCAATCGGAGAAACCAGGTCAATAACCCTTGTGGTCAAATCATGGTCTTTTCGTTCAAGATGCAGGTGTTCGTTCGGATGGAGAGGGGTAAGGTTGTCGAAGAGAATTTTTTCAAAAGCCTTGTTCGGATCACGGAAGTTTATTTCTTCAACTTTAAGTAATGCGTAATAGCGCTCGCTCTCTTTGGGTGGTCTGATTTGACCTGCAACTGTATCACCGGTACGCAAATTAAAACGCCGGATCTGGGAAGGCGAAACATAAATATCGTCCGGTCCGGGAAGGTAGTTGTAATCCGGTGCCCGAAGGAACCCGAAACCATCCGGAAGCGCTTCTAAAACTCCTGCTCCGTATATGATTCCTTTGCGTTTCGTCTGTGCCTGCAGTAACGCAAAGAGCAATTCCTGACCACGCATGCTGTTCGCGTTTTCAATATCGTATCCGCGTGCAATCTGAATTAGCGAATTGATATCTTTTTTCTTCAACTCAATTAAATTGAGTGTTTCCGGTTTAGAATCAAAATCTGAGTTTCTTTTTGAATTATTGCCGTTGCCGTTATCTGGCCGATTTTTTGACATGTGAGGTTTCGCAGGAGGTTAATCAAAGATGGAATCCCGAAAGTGGAGATACCATTTTTCTGGTGTGTTTATTTAAGGAGGATGATAGTTATTAATTTATTCGCAGCAACTTCCAGTTACAATAAGCGGATTAAATGACTTCTAAAAACAGCGCAGGTAAGATTCTGTCTTGTGTGGAAATACTTGAAAAAGAATTGAAATTTGAAAAGTAGGTATTTACAAGTTCGCCAATATTTGGATATTTGTCAAGTGTTTTTTTGAAAAAATGTATTTTCTTTAAACCAGACCTTTTATTAAACCGGGATAAAAGTCCTGAATTTAGGAGTTTATGAACCGGTTTTTTTCTTTTTTGGCAGATACAAATCCGTGATTGTACCCTCAAATGCTTCTGCTGCAAAGGCCACCGTTTCAGAAAGTGTAGGATGCGGATGAATGGTCGAAGCCAAATCATCTGCATCGCATCCCATCTCAATCGCCAACACCCCTTCTGCAATCAAATCACCGGCATTGGGGCCGACTATACCGACTCCAATTACACGGTTTGTGTCTTCCTCAAAAAGAACTTTGGTCATACCCTCACTTCGGCCCAAAGATAAACTACGTCCACTTGCGGCCCAGGGGAAATTACCTTTTCCATAAGCAATTCCCTGTTTTTTTGCCTCTTCTTCTGTAATACCTGCCCAGGCTACTTCCGGATCGGTGTAAGCCACAGACGGTATGGTACGCGCATCAAAATAACTCTTCATCCCGTAAATCACTTCAGCGGCAACTTTTGCTTCGTGAGTCGCTTTATGTGCCAGCATCGGTGGTCCTATGATGTCTCCAATCGCGAAAATATGAGAAACGTTTGTGCGCATTTGAGAATCCGCTGCAATGAAGCCTCCTTCACCCACAATTACTCCGGCTTTTTCCGCAGCAATCCGGAAACCATTTGGTGAGCGTCCCACCGAACTTAGAATACCATCAAACATCTGCGGTTTTTCAGGCGCGTTTTTACCTTCAAAATGTACTTTCAATCCTTTTTTAACAGCTTCAACTTTTGTCACCCGCGTTTCCAGCCAGATATTTTCATACTGTTTCGAAATTCGCTTTTTAAAAGGACGAACAATGTCCTGGTCTGCGCCTGCCATCAAAACATCAAGCATTTCAACAATGGTAATTTTAGAACCCAGTGCGTGATAAACCGTCGCCATTTCCAGACCAATGATGCCTCCGCCAATCACCAGCAATTGTTCTGGAACTTCGGTAAGTTCCAAGGAACCGGTTGAATCCATGATGCGTGAATCTTCCGGAAGAAATGGCAGCTTTACGGGTTGTGAACCTGCAGCGATAATCACATTATCAAAATGTATTGTGATTTTTTTGTCTTCAGAGTCAGTGACGCAAAGATGATGCTGATCAACGAATTCACCCACACCGGTAATGATTTGCACCTTGCGCTGTTTTGCAAGGCTTTTTAACCCACCTGTTAACTGACTCACAATTCCTTCTTTCCAGGAAAGGAGCTTATCTAAATTAATTTTCGGTTTCCCAAAAGATATTCCATGCTCACTCATCGATTCTGCTTCGTCAATGACCTTTGCTGCATGGAGCAGGGCCTTGGACGGAATACAACCCACATTCAAACAGACACCGCCGATACGATTGTAGCGTTCCACCAAAACCACATTCAGTCCCAAATCAGCTGCGCGAAATGCCGCCGTGTAACCTCCCGGACCGGAACCCAAAACTAACACTTCACAGCTCATGTCCGCTTTTCCGGAATAGGATTTAATTGGAGCAGGCGCAGGTACAGTTTCTACATGTTTTACTTCAGACTCAACTTTTTCAATTTCCAGCTTTTCTTCCTTTTCATTTGAGACTTCAGCCTCTTCCATTTTTAAAATCAGGCTTCCGGCAGAAACTTTATCTCCAACATTAACTTTTATTTCGCGTATAACTCCAGCAGACGGTGAAGGGACTTCCATCGTGGCCTTGTCACTTTCCACCGAAATCAGTGGGTCTTCAACCGCTACCGTATCGCCTTTTTTGCAAATTACCTCGATAATTTCTACATCCTCAAAATCACCAATATCCGGGACTTTAATTTCAGTGAGGTTCATAATGACATCCTCCGCACATCACCCAAAATTTTGCACAAATCCACCATAAAACGAGCCGCCTGCGCACCATCAATCACGCGGTGATCATAAGTCAAATCCAAAGGCAGCATCAATCGCGGCAAAAATTCTTTACCGTTCCAAACCGGTGTCATCCGAGAACGAGTAACTCCGAGAATTGCAACTTCTGGCGCATTCACCAAAGGCGTAAAAGCAGTACCGCCAATTCCGCCTAAACTGGAAATACTGAAACAGCCTCCCTGTAAATCGCTGCTTTTCAATTTTTTTGTGCGCGCACGTTCACCAACTTCACCCAACTCTTTTGCCAGTTCAAGCAAGCCTTTTTGCTCCACGTCCCGGATTACCGGAACAACCAGGCCATCCGGAGTATCGACTGCCACCCCAATGTGCAGATATTTTTTCAAAACCAGATTCTCCCGGTCTGCAGTTAGTGATGAATTGAAATTGGGATGTTTCCGGATTGCCGTAGAACATGCTTTCAGCAAAAACGCGAGTGGAGTAACTTTAACATCCTGCTTTGCGGCTTCGTCTTTTAGTGATTTTCGAAAATATTCCAGCTCCGTAATATCAGCCTCATCGTGATGGGTCACAATTGGTAAGTTAAGCCAGCTTCGATGCAGATTTAAGCCTGTCTTCTTTTTGATCCGTGAAAGCGGCTGAACTTCAACTGGACCAAATTTGCTGAAATCAATCTCAGGCATTTCCGGAATTCCTGCTCCGGTTTCAGCAGGAGTTTTTACGGATGCAATTCCTCCCAAAGCCTGTTTTACAAATTCCTGTACGTCTTCTTTGGTTATGCGCTGCTTGCGTCCGGAACCATGCAGTCGACTCAAATCAACGCCCAGTTCGCGGGCAAATTTTCGGATTGAAGGACTGGCGTGTGCCCTTAAAAACTCTTTCTGATCAACCGGCATCACCACAGGCGGCGGACGTCGTACCTGTTCTGTGGTTGCAGAATCAGTATTTTCCGGAGAAGTTGCTTGCTCCGGAGAGGTTGTGGCAGTTGGAGCAGTTGAAACCGCAGTCGTTGCCTGAGAGGATATTTCGGATTCTGAAACTGCTAAGGTAAGAATAAGGTCATTCTGTGATACTTTGTCTCCAGCTTTTATTTTCACTGCCTTGACAGTACCTGCAAATGGTGATGGCACATCCATCGACGCTTTATCACTTTCCATTGTGAGCAACGGATCTTCCATTGAAATAGTGTCTCCCGATTTGACGAGGACTTCAATAACTTCGACTGCGTCAAAATCACCTATGTCTGGAACAAGTACGTCTTTGATTCTGCTCATGCGGTTTCTCCTCAGGACATCAATGGATTATTTTTTTCAGTGTCAATTCCGTATTTTTTTATGGCCGCTTTTACGGTTTTGACTGAAATAAAGTCTTCTCCCACTAGCGCGTTTAATACCGCTACTGTAATGAAATAGCGGTCCACCTCAAAGTGTTTGCGCAAGGCTTCACGAGAATCGCTGCGTCCAAATCCATCTGTTCCAAGTACAGTATAAGATTTAGGCACATACGCACGAATTTGATCAGCAAATAGTTTCACATAATCGGTTGCCGCCACCACAGGTCCTTCTGTATTTTCGAGACATTGTGTGACATGACATTTACGAGGCTTTTTATCCGGATGCAGCAAGTTCCAACGTGAAACTTCGTCACCGTCACGCTTCAATTCGTTAAGGGCAACTCCAAATATCCGCCTGTACCTTAAATTCTTTTTTCAGTAAATCCGCCGCCGCAATGACTTCACGTAAAATTGATCCTGAACCCAATAACTGCACTTTTGTTTTTCCTTTTTTAGCTTTTTGAAACAAGTACATTCCTTTAATAATGTCTTTTTCCTGCCCTTTGCTTAAACCGGGGTGCGAGTAATTTTCATTCATCGTCGTGATGTAATAAAACACATTTTCCTGTTTCTTAAACATGCGCTGCATACCGTCTTGCATAATCACCATCAATTCGTAAGAAAAAGTAGGATCATAAGAAACACAGTTTGGCAAATTTCCAGCCATTATTTGGCTGTGACCGTCTTCATGCTGCAAACCCTCACCGTTAAGCGTGGTGCGCCCGGAAGTTGCACCGATCAAAAATCCACGCGCCTGCATATCTCCAGCAGCCCAAATCAGATCACCAACACGCTGAAATCCGAACATTGAGTAGAAAATGTAAAACGGAATCATTTGCAATCCGGAATTGGTGTAAGACGTTGCGGAGGCAATCCATGAGGACATGGCGCCATCTTCGGTGATGCCTTCTTCCAATAATTGACCGCTTTGATTCTCCTTGTAATACATGAGTTGATCACGATCGACCGGTTCATATTTTTGACCCTCATGCGCATAAATGCCGATTTGGCGAAACATCCCTTCCATACCAAATGTTCTTGCTTCGTCAGGAACAATCGGCACCAAACGCTGGCCAATATTCTTGTCTCTGCACAACAAGGTCATTGCCTGCACGAGTGCCTGTGTTGTGGATATTTCCCTATCTCCGGTATCTTGCAACAAGCGCTCAAAGACACTCAAGGGTGGAATGGTCAGGGAGTCGCCTTTTAATCTTCTAACCGGAAGATTTCCTCCAAGAGCCTTACGGCATTTTTTAAGATAGGCAACCTCGGGAGCATCATCCGGAGGTCTGTAAAATGTCATTTGTTCCACTTCATCGTCAGAAATCGGCACCCGGAAACGGTCCCTGAAACTTCTCAGGTCTTCCATTTTCATTTTCTTTTGGGAGTGAGTAATATTTATCGCCTCACCTGAACCTCCCATGCCGTAGCCTTTAACTGTTTTCGCAAGAATCACCGTTGGCTGATCCGAATGATTTACCGCAGAATGGTATGCAGCGTAAATTTTGTGAGGGTCATGGCCACCGCGGTTCAGTCTCCAAATATCCTCATCCGACATATTGGAAACCATTTCCAGTAATTCAGGATATTTGCCAAAAAAGTGAGCCCGTGTATAAGCCCCTCCTTTTGCCTTGAAAGCCTGATATTCACCGTCAATAGCATCATCCATGCGTTTCCGCAACAAACCTTCAGTATCTCTCGCGAGCAAAGGATCCCAATATGAACCCCAGATCACTTTTATCACATTCCAACCAGCGCCACGAAACTCACCTTCAAGTTCCTGAATTATTTTTCCGTTCCCACGCACCGGACCATCGAGTCTTTGTAAATTACAGTTAATTACAAAAATAAGATTGTCCAATTTTTCTCGTGCCGCCAATCCGATCGCTCCCAGAGATTGTGGTTCATCTGTCTCACCGTCACCCAAAAACATCCAAACTTTACGTTCGGAAGTATCTGCTATACCGCGGTTGTGGATGTACTTTAAGAATCGCGCCTGATAAATTGCCATGATAGGACCCAATCCCATTGAAACAGTTGGAAACTGCCAAAACTCATTCATCAGCCAGGGATGCGGATAGGATGGAACACCCTCCCCTTCTGATTCACGACGAAAGTTATCCATTTGCTTTTCCGTCAACCGGCCCTCTAAAAAGGCGCGGGCATAAATGCCCGGTGCAGAATGCCCCTGGAAAAAAATTAAATCACCACCGTGATCTTTTCCGGGTGCACGCCAAAAGTGATTAAAACCAATATCGTAGAGTGTGGCAGAAGAAGCAAAACTCGCGATGTGTCCACCTAGATCAGCTGAATCACGGTTAGCGCGCATGACCATAATTGCCGCATTCCAGCGGATAATGGAACGAATTTTCGATTCCATCTCCTGATCGCCCTGTGAACGTACTTCAAGTTCAGGAGGAATCGTATTCAAATAAGGTGTATTTACGGAATATGGACTGCCTGCACCGGACAACACCGCTTGGTCTGCCAATTGACGAAGAAGGAATTGTGCCCTTTCGTGACCGTCCCTTTCCACGACTGCTTCCATTGCTTCAACCCACTCCTGGGTTTCCTGCGGATCTAAATCATTTACTTTTTTTGAAGTCATGTTTGAGTCTCTTCAGTTTGTGTTTGAAAACTGCAATTTTGTGACGTTAAAAGTCCAGGAAAGTCTAAAGAGGATTAATTACCCTAAGTTTTTACCTCAGTCTGCCTTTTTGTTCGTATCAGATTTTTCAATGTTAAATGGAATTTTTATAATAGGTGGTCTTCTACCCATACTTTTCAACAATTCTGCAGAGTAAACAAGGCCTTTTATTCTAACTACGTAGAATTTTTTTGAACGTTTATTTGTAATTTCCATCGCATATCGACTAATACTCTCGGAGTAGAGCCTGTCTGGTTTAACCGGTCCAGTTTCA
>JYMV01050041.1_pt1 | contig 18355 bp, 18 predicted proteins | sample 338911 | NCBI WGS metagenome assembly JYMV01 (sample SAMN03354496, study PRJNA234377) | hydrothermal vent metagenome | biome: Deep sea; feature: Hydrothermal plumes at the Eastern Lau Spreading Center, Western Pacific Ocean; material: Seawater | place: Tonga | collected 2009 | depth 2000 m m
TTCCCATGCATGGCAGGACCTCCCCAGTAATAGAACCATAGGGTTTCCATCTGACCTTTTTTGGTTCTGATGGGGGGTGAAAGTGCGGTATCGGTAACTTGACAGTCAAACCGCCCTTCGGTGCCGCCGCCTGCTGACCGTGGCAGAAACGGTTGCCGTGGTCGAATCCGTTTCCATGTTACCGTATCCCGACTCATTATCAGTTCCATTTCGCCGTAGGGATCTTCTGTTTCCCAGAACCATTGAAAGAGACCAACATAAATGTTCTCGTAGGAAAACCCGTGGGCGTGATAGATTTGTCCGGCCGGATCATCTTCCAGATCTGGACAGACCACACGGCTTGGTTTTCCTTGGACAGCATCAGCGTTAATTGCCAGGCGATGAGCCGTTCGAACTAAGTTCCACCTCCCCATATCTTCTAATCCGCGGCTGATTAATACATATGGGTATTCAGGATTGGGACCTTTCATGGCCGTACAGCGGTCCCCCATCCCATGTGAAACACCATTCGGCATTTCATGCTCCCATTCCCAGTGAACGCCGTCAGCTGAACGCAGGATATAGCCTTTATATTCCCAGGTGCCGCTGACGCAGGAACTGATGATAAGTGTCCACGGTTTGGGGGAATTCTCCGGTTCATAAAGTACGGAAGCCGCACTAGTTCCGCCAACCTGACCTAGATTCAATACGATGTTTGTTCTTTCACCATTATGACCTAAGTGAACATCCAACTCAGGTCTTTCCCAGTGGATGCCGTCTTCAGATGTGATCATACAGACTGCGTAAATAATCTCAGGGTATGCTGGTGGGTATAGGGTGGCATACCATGCCTTCCAAATGTTGTCCGACGGATCGATATATACCCCAGCCAAATAGACCACGCCATTTCCTTCCCAAGGCGCACCAACTGTGTAAATCGGATTAGCATAATGTTTATGTGGTTGATGAACCACCCGTTGTAAACGAACAGTCTGTTCTACAATCTCATCATCAAGAAAGAGTTGTGCGTAGCGAACATCTGTTGGCTGATTCATTATCCTTAATCTCTCGTTATCAACGGGAAGATTACAACCTATATTAAAGGCCTGTTACGATTGACTATACTGCTTGTCATTTAGATTCTCGTTTGTCACGAATGTAAATCGATCTATAGTGTCCGTCGCTTTGGACCCTGACGTCAATCTCAAATAGCTTGGTGGCTGCCGCCAGTTGCCCCAACTTTTCATAACCATAATTTCTTGGATCAAATTCCGGTGCCTGTTTAGCAACATTACTGCCTACAGCTGCCAACTGAGCCCAGTTTGAGTCATCAGATGCTGCTTCTATCGCACTTCGAAGAAGATTTACCAGCTTGGTATCCCCTTTTAATTGGTTGGCTGTTTTCTTTTCCACGGTTAACTCAGCATCTTCTTGTGACCGAAGCAATTCAGTAAAAACAAATTTATCACAGGCAGAGACGAAAGCCTTGGGAGTTTTCTGCTCTCCAAACCCGTACACGGTTAAGCCTTCTTCCCTGATACGGGACGCAAGGCGCGTAAAATCGCTATCGCTGGAGACAAGGCAGAAACCAGTAAAACGCCGGGCGTAAAGTAAGTCCATGGCATCTATTATCATGGCGCTATCGGTCGCATTCTTGCCTGTAGTGTAACGAAACTGCTGAATTGGCTGAATGGAGTGTTCCAATAAGATGGTTTTCCAGCCACCAAGCTTGGGGCTTGTCCAGTCACCATAGATACGTTTCACACTGCCAACACCAAATTTCGCAATTTCTGTGAAAAGTCCCTCTGTAATTGACGGTTGAGCGTTATCTGCATCAATTAAAACAGCAAGCATATTGTTTAGCAGTTGATTATCATTCACTTTGTTTAGCAGTTGATTATCATTCACTTGATCCCTTCCTAAATTGCACAGATTATGTATTAAACTGAGAGGTTCTGTGCTTGTTTTCTGACCAAAAAGCAATCAGTTTCGATTGCGAAACATGGTCATCAATCTACCGTCTAGTTCATTTTAGATTCTGTTTTTTGATTTAAGTTCTTTTGGAAAAGAATAGGGGCTATTGACTTTTTATAATGACAACCAAATAGAAGGTACAGGCTAAGGCCAACATGCCTTTAAAATTTCTCCTCAGTTTATCATATCTAGTTGCAATAGAACGAAAAAGCTTTAACCGGGCAAATGTGTTCTCCACAAGATGCCTGTACTCAATGGAGGTCCAATCGAACTCCCGGTTTCCCTTTTTTGAATTTCTCTTTCTAGGAATAATGGGTGTGGAATTTGCTTTCTTAATTTGTTCCTCAGAGGGGAGCTGCCAAACCTCTATCAGGAAATAATGAACTCGCCAGATGGGATCTTGGCAATAAGCCTAGGGCTACTTTGCAATCATCAACCTGTCCACCTGTTATTTTAAACTTGATGGATAAACCGAAGGAATCAACCGCCATATGGATTTTGATGCTTACTGCCAATCGCCGACTTTCCCATAGCCGATTCCACTGCAAAAGCCGCACCATTCCTATGTTAGCGAACCTTGAAAAGACTGCCATGGATAAACTCCCACTCCAAGTCTGTAAAAACCCTTTTAAAAAGAGTGCGCAACTTTCCTTTTCCCGACCAATCTGTTGAACCTTTTGTAAATCGTATGCCAAGGACCAAACTGAGGGGTTAGGTCTCTCCAGGGACAGCCAGTCCTAAGACAATAAAGGATACCTTCAATGGTATAAACAAGCTTAAACTTGTCATAGACGCCAGAATCCAACATGATAGGTAAGCTTCAACCCCTGCTGATCTGTAAGCATTAATAGCGGCATAGCAACCTCGTAGAAGATTATTTTGCGAAAACAATAATCCGGTTGGTTCCCTTTTTCAAGTATTTAGACTGAAACCTCAACATCTAAAATCCTAAGATAGCATCTTTTTTTGAAACATGTTGTGACTTGTAGTACAATCGGCAAATATTAATCTCGCTGTACACACAAAATCTGTATTAAATTCAGGCCTCAAAAATTAAGGAGTTGCTAAATGAGAATTCTTACATTATGTATCATAATCATGATTTTGTCCACCATGTTGTATCCTGTAGAGTCGGCATTGAAACCCGATAAGTCCCTAGTCCTATGGTTTACTTTCGACGATGGGAAGGGAGAAGTGGCCAAGGATTCTTCAAAACAAGGAAACGATGGTAAGGTCAAAGGCAAATTTAAGTGGGAGAAATCAAAGTATAAAGGCTACAAAACAGCTTTGCAGTTCAAAAATGATGTGGATGTCAGAGCACCTTTTATTCTGCTTAACGGCAAGCAAGATCATACCCTTGATATGTGGGTGTCAGCTAATCTTTCCAGTAATGAACAACTTGTGTTTTCTCAAAAAGAAGTCAATTCAACCAACAAAAGCCTGCATTACCGTATCTACGCCAGCGGAACAGTTAGAATGGGTTTTTATGGCAACGACCTTGATACAGCGGTCGGTGTTATAAAAAAAGGAGAATGGACACACATTACCTTCTAGCACAATGCTAAAAAGAAGAATCGTCGTATCTATATTAATGGTAAAGATGAAAGCGGAAGATAATGGACGTGCCCTTTTTGAAGGAACGAAAGAAGATACTGTCGTGGGTTCTTGGACTGAAACAGGCCAGTATTTTGATGGTCTGATTGACGAGGTTCGTCTCTGGCACCGAGCTTTGACGGAGAAAGAGATTGCTGAGTCAATGGAACTTATTTCTCTGGCGGTTGATTCTCAAAGTAAACTAGCTACGACATGGTCTAAACTGAAAATGAACTAGAGTTCAGCTCATCTTTATTACAGATCCAATTACTTTAAATCGGCCTAGGTATGATTACATCTATACAGAATATTTACTTTAGTTGAGCAATTATGAGGAGGTCTGCCATGTCCCAATATAGTGCTGCTGTTATCGGATTGGGTTGGATGGGGATGCTCTACGATTTGGCGTCGCGTATCCCCGACCGTTTCGATATCGATGATGCCGAACGTCCGACACCCTCACTAGATATTCATCGTAAATTTTACCATCATGATCATCCTGGCGATTCAGGTCTGCCAACATCGTATGCTGAGGCGTTGTGGAATCGGTCTGAAATTAGTCTGATTGCTGGTGTCGATCGAGATAAAAGCCGGTTGAAGGCTTTTTCTGAACGTTATGGTATTCAGCGGCTTTATACTGACGCTGTTGAGATGCTAAGTCAGGAGAGGCCGAATATTGTTGCCATTTGCACAAATACCAAACACCGGTCAGATTTAACCTGTTTAGCCGTAGAATACGGAGCCAAAGGCATTTTGACTGAGAAACCGATGGCTCACACTTTAGCCGAAGCCGACCGTATGGTACAGGTCTGTGCTGAGGCCAACGTTCCCTTATGTTGCGGATCAATTACAACTACCCATCCTTCCTTTGCTCAGGCTAAGAAGTTAATACAAGATGGTGTGATTGGTGAGATCATATCTATTGAAGCCGGTGGCCCTTTTGCACAACATCAGAATTGGTCTTATTTCTCGGATAGTTCTCCTCTCTGGGCCGTGGGTACAGGCGATGCGGCGCGCCGTGAATCTGGCAGCAATGAGTTTACTGGGAGTGGAATACTGATCACCGAGGATGGCTTGACCGTTCACTTCCGTCAAGGCTCACCTGGTGTCCGTCTGAGCGGAAGTGAAGGCGAAATTGTTTTTAATTACCAATCAGGCTGGGAATTATGGCAGGATATCGATACGCTGAGCGGAATTCAGAGGGTAGAAATGTCTTGGCCCAAGCCACAATTTTTTTCGCCCTATGGTGCAGTTTATTGTCTGTCTGATGTTTTGGATTGTTTGGTCGGAACGATGGATGAACCCAAAAACTCGGGACGTCGAGTGGCTTTAGCTTTGGAAGTAGAAATTGCGCTGAAACAGTCGTCTGCCCAAGAAGGGTTGCGTATAGACCTACCGTTAGCTGATCGTTCTCTGGGATTATTTTACGATTGGTTCCGCTAGTATCTTGACTTAGGGGCGGTTACTGCTAAAATTATGGATCTTTACAAAAAAGACCTCCTACATAAATCGAGGATTAAATAAGTATGCACGGACAGCCGACCTGATAATTTCAATTTCAGCTTCAAACCAATTCTGTCCTGTCCAGAAACAATATGATTCCGTTGTTCCTGATTGGAACGGACTTGCGCTAGTTCAATGCCAACGAATTGCTTGATGCCTCGATGATATTCTTCGACCCTCCCGTATGACTTACTCAGCTGAATACCAGCTGTCAGAGAGAACACATTCGGGCTCAAAGCCACGCTAGTTGGATTTGAGCAGCGCAGAACAAACATAATCGTTTTTGCTCATTTTATCATTTGTCTCATCATAGAGAGATGACTTTTACCCTCTGTCAATAACAGACTGATGAGGTTGATGCCTTTAATCACGCGCTGATGCTTACTCGCCCGGTGTCGGCTCACCAATTCTATTTTGTTAGCATAAGGTTTATCTAAGATGATATCGTCTATCACCAAAACCTCTTTACCTTTGTTAACATGAGGTTAGGCTTCACTCCGCAACACTGAGGGACAGGTTCTAGTCGATGTAACAGCCGATTCAAGGCATCATGGGCAAAAGGGTTGTCTGGTTGTCCTTACGCCTTTTCAGTTTCCGGACAGCTATAATTCTTTTTTGTGGCAACTAAAAAGTTGAACCATATTTAGTTACATTTTGTTTTCATACCAGACACTATAACCGACTTCTGACATTAATGTGTAATCCCTATTTAATATAGCAAGATTAAATTTTCTCTCAAGCCTAGAAAAATGGTTGCTGATTGACTTTACACAGTCAAATCTGTACTCTATCTGGTCTTAGGTCAATTCTTAGGTCAATTTGAGATAATATGGAAGTGTTATGAATGATTCAAATAAACCATCTAAATTTCCTTCTACTACGCGGATCGTTATTATGGGAGGGGGAATCGTGGGTTGTAGCACGGCCTATCATTTGACAAAACTGGGTTGGAAAGATGTACACATTCTGGAACGTAAGAAACTGACCAGTGGATCGACTTTCCATGCAGCGGGATTAGTTGGGCAACTCCGGAGTTCTGCCAGTATTACACGGCTTTTAAAGTACAGTGCAGGATTGTATGGCAATCTGGAAGATGAAACGGGACAAGCAACAGGCTGGAGAGCCAATGGCAGTCTGCGGCTAGCCTGCAATCAGGAACGTTTTACCGAAATTAAGCGTCAGTCAACAATAGCACGGAGTTTTGGTCTTGAGATGCATTTACTAACGCCCAAAGAAGCCAGTGAACTTTGGCCCATGATGGAGACTTCCGATATTGTGGGAGCAGCGTATCTTCCTGCTGATGGTCAAGCCAGCCCATCGGATCTTTGCCAAGCTTTAGCTAAAGGGGCACGGATAGGAGGTACTCAGATTTGGGAAGACTGCGAGGTTACCGGGTTTATTATCCGTAATGGCCGAATCCATGGGGTTGAAACACTGAATGGTACCATCGAATGCGAGGTGGTGGTGAACTGTTGCGGTTTTTGGGCACGACAGGTGGGACTAATGGCAGGTGTATCGGTACCAGTTCAAGCTGTCCAGCATCAATATCTGATTACCGAACCAATTGATGGGGTATCTGAGGATCTTCCTTCCCTTCGCGACCCGGACCGTCGATGTTACTACAAGGAAGAAGTTGGTGGATTAGTAATGGGTGGTTATGAACCTAAACCTATTCCATGGACACCCAAAAATGGCATTCCTAAGGATTTCCATTTTCAACTATTGGAAGACAACTGGGAACAATTTGAACAACTGCTCATTCCTGCCATTGAGAGAGTTCCCGCGCTAGCAGAAATTGGTATTCGCAAAATGATAAATGGCCCTGAAGGGTTTACGCCAGATGGAAATTTTATTTTGGGTGAAGCTCCAGAACTAAAAGGTTTTTTTGTCAGTGCTGGTTTCAATGCCTATGGCATCGCCGCCGGTGGTGGTGCGGGTAAGGCCCTTGCTGAATGGATAGCCCAGGGTGAACCCTCCATGGATCTTTGGCCAGTTGATATTCGCCGATTTGGCGCGCATCATCGGGACACAAATTTTCTGATTGACCGGGCGCTTGAGTCCAGTAGCAAACATTACGCTATGTCCTGGCCTTATGATGAACCTGAGACAGGAAGACTACTGAGAATTTCTCCACTCTACTACTGTCTGAAGGAACAACGATGCTGTTTTGGCAGCAAATTCGGCTGGGAACGACCAAATTGGTTTGCTCCCAAAAGTGAGGAACCTAAAGACACCCATAGCTATGGCCGCCAAAATTGGTTCAGCTATGTCGGTGAGGAACATCGTCATACTCGTGAAGGAGTGGCTTTATTTGACCAGACTTCTTTTGCTAAATTTTTGCTTCAAGGTCCTGATGCAGAAGCCACACTTTCTTGGATTTGCGCCAATGATGTAGCTAAGCCCACGGGTAGAATTATCTACACGCAACTCTGCAATCAACATGGTGGTGTTGAAGCCGATTTAACAGTCTGCCGTCTGGCAGAAGACACTTATTACATCATCACAGGTACAGGTTATGCCAATCGTGATTTCAATTGGATCTCCCTTCATATTCCTAAAGGGCTACAGGCTAAGTTGATAGATGTAACATCCATGTATTGCGTGTTAGCATTAATGGGGCCGCAGTCACGCCGAGTTTTGTCTTCTATAGTAGACGAAGATTTGTCCAACGAAGCTTTCCCGTTTGCCACTTGTCGAGACATAATTATTGCTGGCACTGTCGCTCGTGCCATGCGGATAACCTTTGTTGGCGAGCTCGGATGGGAACTCCACATTCCTGTGGAATCCGCGGTTACCGCCTACAATCATTTGATGGAAGCGGGAAAACCATATGGCATTGTTAACGCTGGATATCGTGCTATTGAAAGCCTGCGTTTAGAAAAAGGTTATCGCATCTGGGGAACTGATGTTTCACCCGACTATACTCCCTTCGAGGCAGGTTTGGGTTGGGCTGTCAAGTTGAAACCTCAGATACCATTTTTGGGGCGTCAATCGCTGGAAGAAAAAGAGAATCAACGGTTACAAAAACGCTTAGCCTTCTTCGCTGTAGACGATTCCGATACTATTTTGCTAGGCGGAGAAACTATCTACAGAAATGGCGAGCGAGTCGGTTGGCTATCAAGTGGTGGCTATGGATACACCCTTCAACAAGGAGTTGGCATGGGTTATGTTAGCCACGCCAATGGTGTAGATCGAAACTATTTAATTGCAGGTGAATATGAACTGGAAGTTGCCTGCGAACGCGTGTCCTGTAGCCTGCATTTACGACCTGTCTTCGATCCCAAATCAACACGCGTAAAACAGTAGAATAATTACTCAAATGGTAAGTCCATGGAGAACGCGACCCGACAAACCTTTGGAAACATCCCACTAGAATCAATATTAGCTTTCTATGTACTCGTAATGGTTTCAGCGATTGTTTTCGGTTATGGGATCTACAGACGTTATAGACTCTGGCGTCAGGGCGCATCCGCCAACCTTTAGCAACTTTTCGTAGGTGGATTTAAACAAATAGTGATTCAGTTGAAACCCCGACTTAAACACCTTTCAAATACAACGTCCGAAAAATTCTAACGCAGTGTCCACATTGCTGGAATTCTTTGAAGAAGGAGTATCCGCTCGGCAACCAATGTTGTGATGATGAGTCATCTCCACTCAGTTTGACAGAGATGCCAAGAAATCGGGATAAAACTTTCTGTTGTGGTGCTGGTGGTGGAAGAATGTGGATGGAAGAAGAACCTTCACAAAGGGTTTCCGTTATTCATGCTAGAGAAGCATTGAACACCGGCGCGAATACAATTGCTGTAGGTTGTCCTTTTTGCTTAACAATGATGACCGATGGCGTGACTTCACAAGACAGTAGCGCTCAAGTGCAAGACATAGCAGAAATTCTAGCTGGTCATCTAGGATTTGATGAAGTTTTGAACGCAAATCTTGGGGACTGATGTGTCACTGGCTATACCCCTTTCGAAGCAGGTTTGGCTTGGGTTGTTAGGTTGAAACCTTAGATACTGTTTCTGGTTCGTCAATCGCTGGAAGAAAAAGAGAATCAACAGTTGCCAGAACGATTAATCCTCTGTACTGAAGACAATTCCGACATTGTTATGCTTGGTCGAGAAACTATTTACAGAAGTTGAATGAAGCTAACTCGACAGATACAAAACTTGAAAGGTGCTCTATATACAGACTAAAACTAAGTTCTTGGAAGGATTTAATCCTATTGATTCAAATATGTATTGGTTGATCCTAACGTCGACTGAGATACAGATTTCAGTAACGGTACGGTAACTTATGAATACTTACTTGGGTTATGCTAGCTGCTGTATTGAGTAATGCTAAATGGAACGACGAGACGATCTTTACAGAAGGATTTGAAATTCCTGATGTTGTAGTGAAGCAACAATGATACACCAGATAAAACAACCAAATCCTCAACAACAATCTTTTAGTCCATCCACGGATGTTGAAGCCAAATTACAACAGGCTATTCCTCTTCATCAAGCAGATCAGTTTCAGCAAACAAAACAAAGATGCCAACAGATACAGAGAGACTGTCCCCCAAGATGCAGAGGCAATTCCTCTGCTAAGTGTTATTGCTTATCAGGTTGGAGAGAATAAGATTGCAACTGGTTTGATCACTCAGGCTACAGAATTCAACCAATACATGTTTTTAACAGTCTAGGTAGCGCTTTACAAGAGCAAGGAGGTTGAAAGAATCGATTCAGGCCTATCGGCAAGCCATCCATATCCAGCCTAGCTGTCCAGAAGCATATTATAATCTGGGCATAAGACGATTGTTGACAGGAAATTTTGATGAAGGTTGGAAAGAATACGAGTGGCGACTAAAATGTGATGATATTAACTCCGAAAAAAGAAATTCCCCTCAACCTTCTCGGGATGGAACCAATCTGAATGGCAAATCTATTTTAATCTGAACTAAACAAGGTATTAGCGATGAAGTTATGTTTGCTAGCATACTTCTTTGCTACATTAGGATTATCATCTTCTGTGTGGATACGTGGTCTTCAGTTATCGGTATTCCAATGCTTAGACTCCCCCAAACGACCAATAATAAAAAGATAAATCGGGCATATAGTACATCAACAGAATCAGTTTAAATCTAAGACCCATACTTTTCTTTTTCCTCAGCCGTTAATTGACGGGTTACTCGACTTTCGGTGATCTGCAGTAGTTCATCGATGTGTGTAGTGCAGATTTGGACAAGGCCATCATCGCTAGCAGTTACAATCCGCTGACCATCCGGATTAGACGCGGCTGAATTTGACCTCACCATCATGGCCGTTGAGTATGAATAGTTCGGCTCCAGTACGCTGTGATCTCCTTAATTAAGGCTTATTTTGCTTCCTAACGAAAAAATTCAGGTGTGGCAGGGGGCTGCTAACCAAAGTCCAATACAAACCCAAAAACCGTCATAAAACCGAAAATCCTTCGGGCAATCGCAACGCCAAGTTCTTCTGTTTCCATTTTGTGTGATTCTAGTTAAGAATTTTGGCTTGGAGATATTGACCAGGAATTCGAGAACCTGGATAAGTCGCTTCAGGGTTACGCTCTGCAATCACCTGAGGAATCTCTCTATCCCAATAGTCAGGAACCGTTTCCGGACGGCTATGCCACAGTAGCAACAAGTCTCTACGTTCAGCAGTCTGATTATTTCGTGCTGCATGTAAGACCCGCGCGTCCCCCAGCACCAACGAACCTGCCTTGGTCAGCAGATCCACTTGATCTGGATGATCGCTGAACATGATGGGATGATCTTCTTCGATAAATCTTGCTCCTTGCTCATGGGCCGTAACCAGTTGATCGTGCAATGGGATACGTTTCAGATGTGTCCCAGGGATGACCTTAAAACAGCCATTTTCAATGGTGGTACCCTCAAGATAGTAAGACAGAAAAATAGTTTGTGGCCAAGGGGTACTACTAAGTGGATCTTCCCATCGCATCCAGTCTTGATGCCAATAGAGGGCGGGTGCAAATGGTTCTTTGGTTAGCACTATCAGGCCTCCACCATGGATAAAGTCTCCAAACCCGATCTCTTCCAAGGCTTGTCGCGCAGGTTTCCATTCCGCTAGTCTCCGCATCACCTCGTTATCTTCATAGCGGATGCCGAGATGCGTGCCTTGATACTTGGTATCGGGATGATGTTCCATGGAATCGTTTAAGCGATCCGATTCTTGGCGAAGTTCCTGCAAAAAATCCTGGCTTAGAATATCTGGGATCACACAATACCCATCACATAACATCCGTTCTCGAGTTTCTTTTGCAACTTCTGGTTCCATCTTAATCCTCCAGGCTAGATTAGCTAAATAAAGTAATGGTTTGGATTCTATTACTAAACTATTGAAAACAAACAAGAATGAGTCTAAAAAGTCTAATTCTAAATCGAGTCCAGACTTTCCTTCTCCACATTGTTACCAAATTTCTGATCTTTTGATTGCCATCGAGCTGTAATATGACGGTTCACAAATCAGACAGGCACACAATGACAAGAGACGAGTCGGTGTCTTCAGTCTGGCTAAACGGCCTACCAACTCTTCTTTCTTGGCTTCTTCTTGCATCGCATTGGGAGACTTTAAAATTTGGCAACGACGCATCAGCTAAAGCCGTTATTGGATTCTCCATCCTTATGCTTGGTCCGCCGAAGTTCCTTTTCTCAGGATTCATGTTGTTTCTAGCAACCTGCCTTCTCTTAGGTACTATTGGCTTGGTAGTGCTGAATGGATAATGGTAAAAAAGTAAGTGATATCGTATAACAAAAAAACATGATATAGAAAACAATAACTTATAAATGTCAAGGGTGTGGGAGTACCAATATTGTTAAAGACGGGACTAATTGCTATGGTAATGCTCAATTCTTTCCCAGAGAAACACATTGTTGTGCAGAAAAGGAGACAGGCGACACCGCTCATATGGAACATTGATATATGACTCGAGTCAGCTAATTTAGCTCCAAGCTTTATCTTATACCCATTGGCTATCATTTCCTTCATTTAACTTTAGTACAATTTAAGATAAGATCGAACATCTATAGTATCACCAAAATGTGGTGGCGGCGGATTTCATTGCTCCTGCTCGAGCCATCGCTGACGCCTAGTCTCTACATTCTCGCAGATTATGAAGAAGATCAAAGAGATCAGTGGAAGGACGCTAAACTCAACAAAACCACTGATGGATATATAAGGTTAGGACACAACAAACGATGGTGATTTTGGCAATGCTATGTGAATTTCTGGTTAGGCACGTTGATAAACTGCCTTTCACGCCGCCTCGAAATAACGAGATAGAATCGCTTGCGGTGGCGTTCGATCCATCGCTGAATCAGAGGCAAGCTCGAACGCAAAACCGATTGGCGCAGGACCCAAGTCATCGAATCGGGCGTTGAAGGCTGTCGCACCCCAACGTAAGCCAATAGCAATGGCATCAAACTTCTCAAATGTTCCTGCCTTTCGATTGTACGTCAGATAGCCGAGGAGTTGAAGTTTGATGCCCCTTGGCATGTCCACCTTTTGATTGCTAAATGGGTTGATGTACAGAGTCGGCGGAGCTTCATTCTGCACAGTTCCTTCAAGACGCAAGGTCACCTGACTGGCTGTGATCTCCTCGACAGTTAATGCAATCTTAACTTGCTTTAGATCATTACTCCGCCATCGGGGAGATTCGCCACGAGCAATGTCAACCAAATGGAGTTTAGCAATCCGTTTTGCCAGATGTTCTGGTATTGGGTAGCTCTTTCCAATCACCATATTTTCTAGTATAAGCGAACTCACTTCATCTCTTGTGAACCAAACGTGGTCAAGATTCCAGCGCGAATCGATTTTACCAGACTCACGGAGCAAATCACGGACATAGAGATTCAATACAAGCCCGTCTGCTGGGTATTGCCAACGGCCCTCACGTGGGTCATGATCATAACCACTGGGAACTTTCTCAGTTGATCTATCTGGTTTTTGATGCCATTTCTCCAAGGCTTGACGCATCATCTCAGCAACCTCGTCACCGTCTCGCGTGTTGATGGAAGCTAACAACTCCCCAGCCACGGTGCAGGTGTAGAGTCCCTGTCGCGTTGTTGTCGGCTTGGTCTGACCACCATAGTGCCCCTGCTCGGCGACGAGGCAGAAGAACTCTCCTTTCGTATCCTGCAGGCTTTGAGTGTAACTGCAATTATCGGCAACCGGCACAAAATCGTGCATGAGCCGGATGACGTCAGGATGTGAAAATATGGACGCACGGCCCGCAATACCGTTGTTTCAGGTACATCCGAGCGGGTTGCCATTCATGGCCCAGATGAACAGTGGTCGATTCTGCTGACCAGCCTTCTGCCGTGCTTGCCAAAGGTTAATCTCCCAAGGAATCTCCGTCCATCGAAGTTCCTCTGTTTTTGGTTTGATGAAGGAGTGGAGTTTTCCAAACTCCTGTGGATTAATTGAGTCCAAAATGTTTTGGTGCGATTGTTTTTCTTGGTACGACACTGTAATCTTCCTACTTTTGCGTAATGTGTGAAATGTACTATTTTTCTGCTAAATATATTCTGAAGAGGTATTGCTAGAGCAACTCAGGTATATGTCAAACCGTACAGGAGAGTTGTTGATTGCCGATTTTCTGAACTAGCTTAGACTTTCTCATGGTAACATGGTCAAGAATATACTGCAAAATAGTGCACTTACCCACCTAAAGGAGAGGTTGGATTTTTGTGCGGATGTATTCCTGAAGTTGTTGAAATGCTCGCTGATGAATGTGAGTGACCTGTACCATAGCAATGTTCATCCTAACGCCTAATGATGCTTAATATACCAGTTAGGAGTATCAGGTGTTTCGGAATGCAGCTGAATGCAAACCTTTAAGTACCTTGACCGATGGCTGGGTTGTTGCTTTCCCACCATCCATCTTTTATCTTCCAATCTTCCTTTTTAAGGATCGAGATAATGTTCGATAAGGCTAATTATCAGCATTTTTGAAGCACGGAAAACCTGTAAACAGAAGAGACCTACAATTGATAAGAACGAATTGCCAATCTGAACTCATCTTTGTTTTGAAAACTTTCAAAACTACCTTTGTGGATTTCCCAAAAAATAGCCATAGGAATACCTATGGAGAATGTGAAATTTTCAAAGAATTTCCATTGATCATATCGATGATAAATACCTGCTCCCAGAGATGAATGCTCGACCAGATTTACCTTCATGTAAATGGACATCCTACCAAATTTTTTACAGATAATAGATTGCTATTGTTCGGTGTGGGCAAGCCTTAGTAACTAAGATTACATCCAGGTTACAGTATTTTAGGATCGCATGCCAACAGATCCAATTCCCAATAAGGTCTATTTTAGATTGCTGCCCCAAAACTATTAAACATAGTTCTTATTATTAGGAAAAAGACAATCGACATTCCAGCACCTGCAGGTAAAGTTACAACCCAGGAAGTGAATATATCACGGACTACACGTAGATTTAAGCTTTCAATCCCTCTAGCGATCCCAACACCTAGAACCCCACCAACAAGTGTATGTGTTGTAGAGATTGGGATACGCAACCTAGACGCAAGGACAATTGTCGCCGCTGCTGCAAACTCGGCTGAAAACCCGCGTGTTGGCGTTAATTCAGTAATCTTTTTACCGATGGTTTCAATAACTCGCCATCCCCACGTCGACAAACCGATTATAATGCCAATGCCACCTAACCCCAAAATCCAGACAGGAACAGATGTTTGGCCGACAAGTGCGCTTGCACCTCCATTTACGATGGAGACAATCGCAGCAAGTGGACCAATAGCATTGGCAACATCATTGGAACCATGGGCGAAAGCGACGAAACAAGCACTCATAACTTGAAGATGAGCGAAGATTTTCTCAACAAATTGGGAATCTCCATCTGTCTGTATTTGTGCCTCGCTTCGTTTGACCATATTTGTTAACAGTTCAACATGTTTTTGAATGTCTCCTATATGTCCTTCTGTTTTCCCTGTTGCCTTAGATTGAATTCGGCGGATGAGTCTGGCCATCGATCGGAGATCTACCGATATCGCAGCGAGAGGAATTGTCGTCTCCTCATCCACTGATGGTGGTATATATATACGCCTAATCAGCAGCCATCCAGTAATTGAAGCAACTAACCCGATACCAGTGGCAATCGTTAGCGCTTCGGGGAAACTCAAATTAAGGTGAAGATTTTTGAGTCCTTTAAAGAGGATTACAAGAGTCAAGATAGCAAAGACCAGAAAGATGAAGGCAGGTGCCCACCGTTTTGTGGCTTGAACAGGATTAGGAACATTAATCATTGAACGGCGAATGACCGAGAAAACGACGAAAGCAATCGTTCCACTCAACAATGGGGAGATAGCCCAACTCATAACGATTGTGCCGATCTGCCCCCAATCGACGCCTGCAGCACCGCCAGCAATAACCCCAAAACCAACGATTGCACCAACAATCGAATGCGTGGTTGAAACTGGCCATCCAAAGTAGCTAGCAATTTGCAACCATGCTCCTGCGGCAAGTAATGAAGCCAACATCCCATACATCAAGATATTAGTACCATTTTCCATCTTGGTGAAGATACTGAGATCAATTATTCCCTTTCGCACAGTTTCGGTGACATGGGACCCAACAAGGAATGCCCCAGCAAATTCAAAGACGGCTGCAATAAGAATGGCCTTTTTCAGTGTTAACGCTCCCGAACCAATTGAAGTACCCATGGCATTTGCCACGTCATTGGCACCGATGTTCCACGCCATATAAAATCCAAAAACCAAAGCGAGAGTCAGGATGATGATTGATTCAATTCCCATTTTCCCCTTTTCTGTAAAAAAACTGTTATGTTTGTAATTACGCAATATTGCTAGAGGCTCGAAGCAGAATGGAAGATTATGTTTCCGTTTCGCCTCTTTATCGGAGTTTGGAGTAATCCCTAGTCAAACCTGAGCAATTAGTAAGCGGACGCGATTACCCATTCTCTCCGCATTATTTGCTACTTGACCCGCCATGTAGAAGATTCGGTGCCATAGCATGATATCCACAGGAGTCATTTGGTCCTCCATGGCGAAAATTCGACGTGCGAGGGTAATCCCGATTACATCTGATTTTGTCTCAACGTCGTCTAGTTGGTCAATCATCACCAAAACCTTTTTGGCTTCAGGTCCACCAAAGGTAGATTCGGCAAGTTCATCCATTTCGTTACTAATTGTTGCTGCTAGATCGCAGGTAACAAGAATCTCCCTAATTAAATCCAAAGCTTCCGGTTGTAGCTTTGTTGGAAAAGATAATTTCTTTAAGGTAAGTAATCCGGCAGTTTCCTGCACGGAATCTGCAATGGAATCCTGTGTGTGAATTAAGTCCAATAGGTCTCTTCTATCAACTGATAATAAAATTGATTTAGGCAAATGATTTCGAATCTCGTTTTTGATTTGATCAGCTTCATTTTCTAATTGGTTGATAAGATTCGTGATCCGTTGAATTTCATCCTTATTACCAGCAAAAGCCGCATAAAAAAGTGGTTCCAATTGTTGGGCACATTCAATTGCCTTTTTCATGTGACTCTGTATCGCACCAAAAGGGGATTTTGTAAAGAGATCAAATATGCTACGTTTAGTCATCAGGATTTTCTCCGTGATTACATCCAACCTGACAATACATATTACTGCCCAGTTTCCGCTGAGATATAGGCTCCATAGCAAATGCTAAAATGTCCCATGCCAATGCCGCGGTGCTCTTGGATGCCCAACCGTCACTACCATTGAGGACGGATTGAAAAAGCCCTCATGTCTGATGCCGAATTCCCATGAGTTTTCTTTATTAACGACCACGCGCTCACCCTCCATATATGAAAAACATCATGGTTTGGTGCTTCAAAGAAGCTCTTGAGATCGCTTTTGAGCTCTGATACCATAGTTTTGTGATGCTGTAATGAAAGTCGAACCTACTAAAGAAAACAAGGGCAAATACACATCTCAATGTCAGTTTTCCACCTTTTTCCTCATAATTTTAACCGTCTTCCGCTACTTTAGTAGTCCTAAGACGCTTTGGTTTATCTGATTGGCTTGTGCCAATATGGATGAACTGGACTGCACCAAAATCTGGTTACGCGCCATGTCAGTCATTTCTTTGGCGAAATCGACATCCCGAATAGAAGAACGAGAAGAATCGATAGCCTGAATCATGTTAGCCAAGTTGGACATGGTGAATTCCAAGCGGTTCTGCACCGAACCCAGTTTACCTCGTTCATCACTAATCAGGGAAATAGCTTTATCCAACTGACTCATGGCCGCTCGTGCATCGGCGACGCTGTCCACATTAAGACCATCTATGCCAAGCCCAACAGCCGTGGAATCCATAATACTGAACTGGAGACGTGAATCAGCCGTGTCATCAATCCCAATCTGCACCGTTCCTCCAGAACCTTCGTTGACGGTAAACTCCTGGCCATCCACATTCCAACCCATATTTTCGTTAATTGTCACCATAACACCCAATTGGGAGAAAGTCAGCTTGGCCGTTTCACCCGCAGCTGGTGTGGGTGGCAGGCTGACATCCTCCGTAGCGCCATCAGACGTAATTCGCATCGTCTCATCAGTTCCATCACCATCAAGATCCTCAAGGGAAAAAGTATATGTACCCGGTAGAGCTCCGGTCAACTTAATTTCAGAGACACCTCCCTCCGCCGCTGAGGGGCCATAGGTGCTGGTTGCAGGGTCAATGCTGTTAGCAGTAAAATCACCGTTCAGCAGTTTGATATCGTTGTATTCAACGAACCTTGCTATTCGCCCCACCTCACCGGTCAACTGCTCGAATTCCAGGTTGATGTTCCTCCGGTCATCTGATGTCAGTTGATCGGAAGCGGCTTGAACCGTCAACTCACGCAATCGTGACAAAAGGCTGTTAATCTCAGACAGACCGCTTTCTGCCATCTTGAGGAGGCCGCTGGCCCCTTTGGCGTTCTTTGATGCTTCCTGTAGACCACGAATCTGGTTGTCCATTCGGGTGACCATGGCGGCACCACTGATATCATCAGCCGCTGAGTTGATACGTAGTCCAGAAGCCAACCTTTGAATGTTCTTTTCCAGATCAGCTTGGGCTTTTGAATAAAACTTATAGGCTAGTGATGCAGCTGAATTATTTCTGATTCGGAATCCCATTTTATTACCTCGTCGTTGGTAGTTGATCTGTTCTACACATAGGCAGAATATCAATTAGAATTTATAATTTATACTCTTGAAATTTTATCCCTAAATAAAATTCCCTCATTACCTTTAATCTTTGAGAATCTTGTTTCTACGCATATTTCTGATATTTATT